>ERZ887849.8-NODE-8-length-217974-cov-21.035201_pt1 | contig 217974 bp, 192 predicted proteins | sample MGYA00521267_ERZ887849 | MGnify/ENA primary metagenome ERZ887849 (study PRJEB32303, sample SAMEA104408601) | aquatic metagenome | biome: Brackish water; feature: Pelagic; material: water | place: Baltic Sea | collected 2014-06-06T16:11:00 | depth 2,863 m ...
TAGTTCCTGGTAAACCTTGAATCCCTTGAGCTCCTGTTAAACCAATTGGGCCTTGAGGTCCATCTATACCATCAACCCCATCATTACCTGCTGGTCCTTGAGCTCCAACTGGACCAGCTCCGTTTCCTGATGTTTTAGCATACAAAGCATACGGTACACTCATTAATTGACTTGTTCCCATTACTGTGTATGCAGTTCCTCCCGTTATATCAACAGCAGTTTCCATAAAATAAGGTCCATTTCCCCAGTCGATGATTGTGAAGTCATCAGCAGTTGTTCCTGTTCCTATTTCTAAATTCACCAATCCATAACCATTGGTTGTTGGACTAAAAGTTTCTGTATAAACAGCTGTTCCAGAAGGAGATGTTTGAAGGATAGTAAGTTGATAACCTACGGTTTGATTCGTAAGAATAATTCCACCGCCATCTCTTACGACTGCTTGGTATTTAAAACCTTCTGGCGCTTGCCCGAAGGATGTTAGTGTGATTGCAAAAGCAATGAGTGTGAGTAGTGTAGTTTTCATGATTTATTATTTAGTGTGTCTTTACTAGTTTGAATGTCTTTACTTTTTCTTGGTTCTCATTAAGAAGAACAAGTGAATATGAACTTGGAGCAAATGTGCTAACATCAATTCCTGTTTGTAATGCGTTTAGTTTGTTCTCAGCTACGATTCTACCTGCAGCATCGTAAATTATATATGACACAAATTCAAAATTCTCTGTTTGGATGTATAACTCAGTCCCCATAGGGTTAGGATAAACTGTAGCTTCAAAATTTTGTTCGTGATTATCTACTCCTAAGAAATTCCAGTTTGTTTGATGGAACCCCTGTGTTAAGTCGTTGGTTCCATCTGTAACAGTATTGATAACAACTTCTCCAATGGTAAAGTCTATGCTTCCATTAGCATTGGTGTAAGAATCACCTTGGGTTGAAACAACCTCTTGCCCCAGGGAGTTGAGAGATAAAGTAAGAGCCCCGAATAGTAATAATCTTTTCATAAAAGTTAATTTGTAAGCATCTCGCAAAATAGAAATAATAGTTTATTTCAAGTATTACCTAAACATCTATTGCTTAGCATCTTCACTTTTTAGAAAGCATAGGGTTGTCAGAATTAGACAGACTAATATTCCCCCTTCAATTCCATATATCAAAAGATTTTCCATAATTCAAAGATAATAGGACGTACAATACGTAAATCGTACAAATATTAAAATAAAAAACCGTAATAATCTAAAAATAAGACTATTAGGATTTATCATTGCGGAGAGAGGGGGATTCGAACCCCCGTTACGTTTCCGTAAACACGCTTTCCAAGCGTGCGCGTTCAGCCACTCTGCCACCTCTCCAATTCATTCACCAGAATTAATTACAATCCACAATGAAGGAGCGCAAAAATAGCAATTTCTTATAAATCTGCGCGCTCACCTCGAAGGTTGTTCATCACTTTTACGATCGAACCCTCAATATCTTCAGGGTTTACGCAAATCATCAACTTTGTGACCGCTGCCTCTATCGTCATATCACCTCCACTAAGAACACCAATTCGACTAAAAGTAGAGCTAGATTTGTACAAGCCCTGTTGCACGCTGCCTGAACTGCATTGTGTAATATTCAATACGATTCCACCTTTCTTAATATATTCACTCACGATTTTAATCATGATATCATCCTTCGGGGCGTTTCCAGCACCGTAGGTTTCAATAATAACGGCGTCTGTATGCTCCAGATCGAAAACCTGACGGTATAAGTTGAAATTAATCCCTGGAAACAGCTTTACAACACCAACTCTTGCGCTTACTTCTGAAACGTAGGACAATTCATTTTCTGGACTGCCATAAAGGTAGTCTGTCAAATAGTTTAAGTGCACACCTGCTTTCGCCAACTCAGGATAATTTGGTGAGCGAAATGCCTCAAAATTTTCTGCTGAATCTTTTACAGATCGGTTACCGCGGAGCAACTTATAGTCGAAATAGACAGCTACCTCTGTGACCAGGGACTTACCAAATTCGTCTTTCGCTGCCGCGATTTCCAAAGCAGTGATCAAATTCTCTTTTCCATCGGTTCGAATGATTCCGATTGGTAATTGAGAACCTGTGAGAATTACTGGTTTTTGCAGTCCATCAAAGATAAAACTCAATGCAGAAGCTGTATAAGCCATGGTATCTGAACCATGTAAAACAACGAAACCTTGGTAAAACTCATAGTTATCATAAATCGTTTTTGCTATTTCCAACCAGTGATCAGGGTGAATTTCCGATGAATCTACCGGTTCGTCAAAGCTAACACTATCAATTTCGATGTTTAAACGATTGATCTCAGGTACATGATGCGAAATAAGGTTAAAATCCACATTTGCAAGTTCACCTGAAATTGGATCTTTGATCATTCCGATGGTTCCACCTGTATATATGATAAGTACTTTAGGCTTGGTTTCCATTGCTTTCAATCCCTTAGAATTTCGATTTCTGAGTCAAGAACGCTTCTTTTCTCAATTAAGCCGGCAAATTAAACAATTCCATCGCGTTTTCAGTGGTTTGACGCTCAATTTCCGACAGCGGTAATTCGTATACTTCACTTAATTTCTCTGCGATATGTAAAACATAGCTGCTCTGATTCCGCTTCCCGCGAAAAGGAACTGGTGCTAAATAAGGTGAATCTGTTTCTAAAATCAACTCTTTTAGGTCAATTTGACTTAAAACTTCGTCTAAACCCGCTTTTTTGTACGTCAGCACACCGCCGATCCCTAGCTTAAAACCTCCATATGACTGAATATGATCTGCCTGCTCTTTCGTGCCAGTAAAGCAATGAAAAACGCCTGTTAAATTCTCGTCGTTTATTCGATCCAAAATTTCAAAGATTTCATCAAAAGCATCTCTTGCGTGAATAGCAATTGGAATTCTGAGCTCTTTAGCCCACTCTACCTGAAGTTTAAAAGCTTGTTTTTGTTCTTCCATAAACGTTTTATCCCAATACAAATCCATACCAATCTCGCCAACTGCAATATATTTTCGGCTGAATAAATGTTTTTTGACGATTTCAAGGTCTTTTTCCCAATTCTGAGTCACAGAACCTGGGTGTAGCCCCATCATAGAAAAACAATTTTGAGGGAATTGATTTTCCAGTTCGTGCATCGCGTCGATGGTTTGCACGTCAATATTGGGAAGTAATAATTTTGAAACTCCAGCATCAATTGCCGTTTGTACTACCTGCGCTCGATCTTCATCAAAAGCGTCTGAAAACAAGTGCGTGTGCGTATCTACGAACATTTAATAAAGAGATAAACTAAGTCCGAATTGGATTTGATTGAGTTGGGTACTTTCCGAATTGGAGAAAAGCGAATTGAAATTGTAACTACCATACAAGGCCCAATTTCTCAACCCAAAACGAATATGCGCCCCGTAAACAAGACGATTCAAATCTGGAAATCCATAGTCACGAACGACGTCACGATTAGGACCTGCGTCGTAAACATATTTAGAAAACATATTCGCCTGATAGCCTATTTTTCCACCAATATGAAGTTTTAAGTGTCTCCAATCCTTTTTTCGAAAACGGAGTTCAACTGGCATTGCAAACATATTGCCTGCTAAAATATTTTTGTCGTGAAAAGGAGCGGCTACTTCAACATAATCAGTCGCTGGTGGCACTTCGCTTTCAAAAAATTGATTGTCATGTCGAATGCGCATAAGTTGATGAGATACCCCAATTCCCAGAGCAATGTTATTTCGTTTTGAAAGAGGAATATCAAACATGAAGCTGGTATTCAAACCTATCGAAGACCAGTGATTTTGGAACGGGGATTCGTCTCCCGCCCAGTCATTGTAAACGATATCAAAAATCAATCTGTCGTACTTTCGAACTTTCCCTTCTTCTGCTGGTCCAATTCCAGTGTAAAACCACATGATGCCACCTCTGAATCGAGATCTAGGCTCACCCTCACTATTGTACTGACAAAAAGCATTTGTCGCAAGCACGATAAAGCTTATAAGTAGGAATTTATTTCGCATTCGCTAGTTTTTGTTCCCAGATCCAGGCATCTCTCATCGAGTCTTCAAGTGATTTTTGAGCTACCCAATTCAATTGTTGTTTTGCCTTGCTGGCATCGGCATAAATTTGTGAAACGTCGCCATCTCTTCGCTTGCCGAATTTCCAATTCAAAGAAATGTCGTTTACTTTTTCGAAAGTATGAATTATTTCCAAAACGCTTGTCCCTTTTCCTGTACCCAGATTTACAACATCGAAGAGCTGTCCTTCTTGATTTGAAAGCCACTCCAATCCTTTTAAATGTGCATTTGCAAGGTCCATGACGTGAATAAAGTCGCGTACACAAGAGCCATCTTCTGTATCGTAATCATCTCCAAATACAGTAAGTTCCGCCAACTTTCCAATCGCTGTTTGGGTAATATAAGGGACTAAATTACTCGGCGCTCCAATAGGAAGTTCTCCGATTTCACCACTCGGATGTGCGCCGATAGGATTAAAATACCGTAAGCTCAAAACTTTCAAGTCCGCCTTCGAACGAACAACATCTTGTAAAATTAGCTCAGACATTTGTTTGGTCGCTCCATAAGGAGAGTTTGCAGGCTTCAACGCTGATTGCTCATCGACTACTGCTTGGTCTGGTTCTCCATATACAGTGCAAGAAGAAGAGAACACTACGTTTTTGACTCCGTATTTCTCACACAACTTGATGCAGTTGATCAGACTCAATAAATTATTCTCGTAATATTTTATCGGTGAAGCAACCGACTCACCAACAGCTTTGTAAGCAGCAAAATGAATCACACCGATGAAAGAATATTTTTGAAAAAGATATTCCAAAGCTCCAAGGTCTGTGACATCTATACGATGCGTTTGTGGCGACACTTCAGTGATTTTCTCTATCCCCGAGATGATGCGTTCTTCAGAATTTCTAAAATCATCTGCAATTACTGGCACATAACCCTGATTAATTAGCTCTACGACCGTGTGAGAACCAATATATCCAGCACCTCCTGTAACAAGAATATGTTTAGAATTATTCATTAGACCAAAGGTAACAGAATTGATGTAATTTTATGGCATCGAAGAGCGTAAGAAAATAGACCTGCAAAAGCACCTAAGCCCAAAGGTATCGAAGAGATATCTATGGAAAATAATTTTTTATTGTGCAATGCTCGGTGGAATTATCGGATTTATTCTTTACCTACAAAACAAAGAAGAGAATCGTGAAGCAAAGCCAAAAGTAGAATTGGATGAAAGTGAAACGATAGATGATTTCACCATCGAAAATTAAAAATTATCCTCATTTTTTATTTGCCCTATACGAAGTCCAACGCGCGCACAACATTCTTGATAGTCCACTTTTTTTACGACTTTTGCAGAAACACAAATTGCTGATGTCGCTTACCATTCAAAAATTCACCTTCAATCCTTTTCAAGAGAATACATTTGTAGTTCATGATGGAACGCATTGTGTGATTATTGACCCTGGTTGTTACCACAAAATGGAGCAAGAAGAATTGTGTAATTACATTGATGATGAAAATTTGACTCCTGCGGCGATTTTATTGACTCACGCACATCTTGATCATGTTTTTGGATGTGATTTCGTTCAAAAACACTACGATTTAGATGTTTATATGCACGAAGCGGACATCTTCACACTTGAAATGGGCGAACGCTCAGCGAGTATGTACGGGATTCCAGGATTTGTAAAGCCAAAAACACCCAATAAGCTTTTGAAAGGCGGCGAGATTCTTGAGTTTGGAACGATGCAATTTGAAGTGGCTTTTACCCCAGGGCATTGTGTTGGGCATGTGGTTTATGTGAATCGAGAAAATGGCTTTGTTATCAATGGAGATGTTCTTTTCGCAGGTTCTTATGGTCGCGTCGATTTGCCTGGTGGAAATATGGAAATACTGAAAAAATCAATTTTTGAAGTAATGTTCAAGCTCCCAGACGACATGGTTGTATATTCAGGGCACGGTCCGGAAACGACCATAGGTAAAGAAAAATCATCTAATTTTATTCTTCAATCATAAAATGAGAATTGCGATCAATACGCGTTTTCTGCTTCCTCATAAAATGGAGGGCTTCGGCTGGTACACGTATGAAATCGTGAAAAGATTGGTGGAAAATCATCCAGAGCATACGTTCATTTTATTTTTTGACCGCGCTTACGATTCCAAATTTGTCTTTGGAGAAAATGTTATTCCTGTCGCTCTTCATCCACAGGCGCGACATCCTATTTTATTCAGAATTTGGTTCAACTGGTCTGTAAAAAGGGCGCTTAAAAAGTATAGAGCTGACGTATTTTTCTCTCCAGATGGATATTTATCTCTGACCTCAGATTTGCCGCAAATTGCTGTTATGCATGATTTGAATTTCGAGCACAATCCTGAAGATTTGAAGCCAGCTATGCGCAAGTATTATCGAACGTATTTCCCGAGGTTCGCTTCTAAGGCCAAACACATTATTACGGTCTCTGAGTATTCGAAGCAAGATATTTGTTCCACCTACGGCCTTTCGCCAGATAAAGTGACGACTATTTGGAACGGCGTTTCCGATGTTTTTCAACCGATTTCATTAAAAAAACAGGATGAAATAAGAGCCATCTATTCGAACGGGAAGCCTTTTTTCTTGTTTGTTGGTGCTATTCATCCAAGAAAAAATGTACGCCGATTGATTGAGGCTTTTTCTGTGTATCGAAGTCAGAATTCGGAGACAGACGAGCAACTCGTTATTGTTGGAACCGAACTTTGGAGCAACGCAGGTTTTGATATTCAGATTTCTGATTCAATAAAACAATCCATCCATTTTACAGGGCATCTTCCTTTGGAGGAATTAGCTAACGTTATGGCTTCGGCCAAACTATTCGCCTTCGTTCCTTATTTCGAAGGGTTCGGAATTCCTTTAGTAGAAGCGATGCGTTGCGGAACACCCATTCTATCCGGTGACCGTACTTCGCTGCCTGAAGTTGCCGGCGACGCCGCTGTGTTCTGTGATCCATTTTCGGTTGACGATATCGCCGCCAAAATCACAGAACTTGCTCAAAACGAAACATTGCGCAATGACCTTTCTAAAAAAGGCTTGGAACGCTCTAAAATCTTCTCGTGGGACATCGCTGCTGAGAAAGTATGGAATGTGATAGTGAATGCCCTGAATTCTAAGTAATTTGCATTCATGCGGTCGCTGCTAGTATTCTTTCTTTCAATTGGGGTTCTTCTGTCCTGTAATTCTTCGAAATCTCTTATGGGGAATATCGATTCGATTGAAATTGAAGTGACTCGAAATGAAATTGTGAACGTTGGGTCTAATTTCGAATATACATTGTATGCCCTATTGAAATCAGGAGATCGACGTAAAATAAAGGATGATGACATTGTATCGATTCAGGATGGGATGTTTTCAGATGCCGGGAAACACCGAGCTCTCGTTGCAAAGCCACTGCCGAATTTTAAAGATTCTATCTTTCCAATAACCATTGAAATCGCTATTGGAGAGTACCAATTTACTGGAAATGACTCCGTTCAACTCAATTTCAAAGGACCCATTAAAGTAGATTGGTCACAAAAAAATGGGGCTGACGGCACACAACCACGAGCCAGTGCGGCGACCTTGTTTGGTCGTGATGGAATGGAAGGAAGATCAGGAGGAGATGGAGAAAATGGAGCTTCTGGTAGAAACGTGACGAGTTATCTATGGATAGAAGATGACGAGTTGCGTATGATGCTAACCTGTGATCGCTGCGATGAAAACTATTATTTCCGTTCAATTTCCAAGGATTCTGTGTGGGTAAATCTGACTGGCGGAGATGGTGGAAATGGTGGTCAAGGAGGAACTGGTGGCAACGGTAAACCCGGAAAACTGGGAAAGCCTCCTGGAAATGGAGCGGACGGCGGAATCGGAGGCAATGGTGGTGATGGCGGTGATGGTGGTTCGATGGTGCTATTCATTCATCCTACTGCTGCTCATCTTGACGAGAGTATCACGTTATTAAATTCCGCTGGAATACCTGGAAATTCTGGTGAAGGTGGAGATGCGGGTGCTGGTGGCGAACCTTTCAAAAATCAGAAGGAAGGAACTGCTGGAAATCCTGGTATTTCCGGAAAAAAGGGAAAATCTGGAAAAAATGGTCCAGCATTAACTATTTCAAAAGTAGCTTTCGACCCTGAAGCAATTAATGATCAAGAATAATAAGGTGAGATCATTATGTACACTACAACTCCCGTTACTGCGACATAAAACCAAATGGGCCATGTAAAACGCGTCCACTTTTTATGCTTAACGAAGTCACCTTGCCATGCAAAGAGATACGTAAATAAGACGAGTGGAATCACTACAATACTCAAAATCACATGGGAGATCAGAATAGCGTAATACACTGGTCTTGCTGAACCACCATACGGTGTCGATTCGGAAGTCATGTGATACGCAACATAGGCAGCTAGAAATAATAGTGAAAGAAGGAGTGCAAAACGCATTAAGCTGCGATGTAACTGCATATTGCCCTTTTTAATGGCAAAGAGTGCTGAAATTAATACCAAGGCCGTGATACCGTTTATTGTGGCATACATTGGCGGTAAAAACGAAAGATCCACTCCTTCAATTTGAACTTTAAATAAAATCGCAACCACTACTGGAATTGCAACCGAAGCAATATAGATCGCCGTCTTTGCTCTTTTCAACTCACTTGCCTCCATCTACTTTGTATTCTTCTTTAAGTAATTTCCGAATATCTTTCTCTAAATTATCGACTTCTTCAACGAGCGTTCCGTTGTAAATTCCCCTTGGATACCCTTCACGATCTAAGAGAACGAAATAAGGTGTATGTCCAAATCCTCCGTCAACTTGTTCATCTCGCTCTGCTCCGTTGAAAAAATCTTTAGCTAAAAGATGTGTCGCCTCTTCATTTCCTGTGAAGAAGTTCCAGTTTTTTGCCGTAATCCCTCTTTCCTGTCTGTATGTTCTCAAACGCGCTGGTGTATCGCGATCTGGATCGATACTAAAGCTAAAAAATTCGAGATGCTTGGAAATGTCTTTTGTATTTCCATTTAATCGCTTCAGCTGTGCAGTCATCGGTGGACAAATCGAAGGACAATTTGTGAAAAAGAAATCGACCACTCGAACCTTTCCCTCGAACTTCTTGGATGAAGTCATGATTGAATCGTGGTTGAGATAATTGAAATCTGGAATCGTATGATACAATGTATCCGCAATTTCCTTTCCGTTTACAGTTCGGTATTCTACATCCCGGTTACCAATGATAGGCAGTATGCTTTTTTTGCGTTCCATCGCATCCATTTCTTCCTCTGCACCGGAACCACAAGCCAAGAGCGTCAAAGTAATAATTGCTAGCAATAATAGATTAATGTTTTTCATCATAATCTTTTTGATCGTATTCTTTTTTCAGGAGTGCAATGTGCTGTTTCATTTGTCGAATCATGCCTTCCTCTCTTCCAGAACGAATCATTCGGAGGTGATTGTCTTTATCCAACAAAAGCATCAATTCGTGATAGCTTCCTTTTTCCACGCCGTCTTTTTTGACTTCATCAAGTAAGTTTCTCCCCCCTTTTTCGAGATTGTAAACTTGTTTCGGATCACCTTTTGCGAGAATCCAGATTTTCGGATCGTACCCCAACACTTCGTCCTCTAGCATTTTTCGTGTTTGCGATAAATCATCAATTGGATTTCCTTCTGAATCTGTTACAAAAGAAATCATTCGAATTCCCTTCTTTCCTCGAAGAATTTTAAAAATCTGCAATTTGAGATTACTCAGCGAAACAGCACAGTCGTTTGGACATGTCGGTTGAATTGTTGTGACCAAGATTATTTCTCCTTTAAACTCTTTCGAAGATCGGGTTTTACCACTCTCATCCGTGAAAGTATAAGCAGAAGCTTCGCCATAATCAGGAAGCGTTTTGAATTTGTGTTCACATGATCTCATGGAAATGAAGATCAAAAGAAAAGCCGGACCGAATATAAGTAAGAATGCGACTCCTACTTTTACGCGTCCGGCAGTTTTTTTAGTTGCCATGTTTGGTTAAATTAACCTGCGTATGTTGCTGGCCAAGAAGCTCCGACTGCGAGACCTTCCCAGAGGGCAATAAATATCAAATAAAGGATAAAAATGAAATATGGAACAAGAATTACGTATTTCAATCCTTTTCTTTCATCACCAAGGTGCATAAATGATAGCACAATAAATCCTGCTTTTACTAAAGTAAGTGCGATAAAGAACCATTTGGTCACTGTCCACCAATCAGAGCTTTGCTTGATTACTGCACCACAAATAACTTCAACCGCCGTAATTATTGTTAGCAACAATGTTACTTTCCAAATTTTAGCGCGCATTTTCTTCCCAGTATCCTCATCATGGTGAGCATCTAAGGAATATTCATATATATCGTCTCTGATCATAACAGTAGATTTTCAAATTTATTAAACTAGGTAGAAGAAGGTAAACACGAATACCCAAACAAGATCGACAAAGTGCCAGTACAAACCAGTTTTCTCAACCATTTCGTAATGACCTCGTGAATGCATTGTTCCTCTTACAACCATCATAAGAATTAAGATGTTTATTATCACCCCTGAGAATACGTGAAAACCGTGAAACCCTGTAATGAAGAAAAAGAACTGTGCGTATTGTTGCGGTCCATATTCATTTTGCTGAAGGTTTGCGCCATAGATAACACGATTCTTTTCTCCTGAACCGATTACCTTATCGTACATCTCAGCAGCCTTCTTATGGTCTTCAATTTTGTCGCCTACTTTGTAGTCACCTCCATCTTTTTTGATGATCAGTTCCATGTGCTCATTTGCTTCTTTCGCAAAAGTTGCTCTAGAACCATCGTGTAGAGTAATTGTATCTCCGTGAATGTGACCTGCAACTGCAGCATGTTGATACTCATGCATCATTTCTTGAGCAGTCATATCTTCGCCAGCTTTGATCGTCTGTCCCTTTTTGTGATGATGTCCAGCCTCTACGATTGTAAAGTTTTCAAATTCACCAAAGTGACCTTTAACAATTGCTTGCGAACCATCTGCTAATTCAATTTTTCCAAATTCAGATCCGTGGATAAAGTGAGACCACTCCCAAGCTTGTGAACCAACGAAAAAGAATCCTCCGATAATGGTAGCGATCATCCATTTGATTACGCCTTTTTTATCCATTCGGTGACCTGCCTCAACAGCAAGTACCATCGTTACTGAAGAAACGATAAGGATAAAGGTCATCAGTGCCACATACAAAAGTGGATAACCATGTCCGAGGAATGGCATCGAGTTGAACGTTTCTTCACCAATCGGCCATGCTTGATCGGTAGCGTGACGTGTAAATCCATACGCAACCAACAAACCTCCAAAAGTCAAGGCATCGGAAACAAGGAAGAACCACATCATGAGCTTTCCGTAGCTCGTACTGAAAGGTGACATTTTCCCTCCCCAGAGCGTTTTTGCATCAATTTGTTTCGTAGCGTGTCCAGCCATTATTAAAAAATTTTAATGTGCAAGTTTAATGAATAAAAAGTAAAAAAAGTAGTAAATACACCCATAATAATCCCAAAAAGTGCCAGAAAAGAGCTCCCATTTTTAGACCTATGGCATTTGTGCTATTTATTTTACCTGTAAATGAGCGGATTACAACTTTTGACAGGTAAAGTAAGGTTACTATGATATGTAGCAAGTGCATAAAGGTCACCAGGTACAAATAAGAGGAAGACGTGTCTGAAGACTCCATGATTTTTGTCTGCATGTACGGTTGCAACTTTTTTCCTTGATAATACAAATCACGATCTTTGTATGTCACTTCTTTTCCACCGAAATAAACCTTGAAATCCTTACCCATTTTACCGCGAATAAAGAAATCACCTCTTCCGTCTTTGATATTTACAGCTAGTGCTTTCAAGCGATCGCGATCCAAAGGTAAAACGATAGAAGAATCTTTCATTCGCAATTCGCCATCGATAACAGTCATTGGTTCGTCTCGATAATACAAAACAAAGTCTTCTGCACCTTTAGACATGGTGATTGAACCTGTTGTTTTTAGATCAAGAAACTGAGCTGTAAAATCCTGAAGACGTTCCATTTCCTTTCCTTTCAACACAACATTGCCTTTCAGATAATCGTTTCCGTTGACAAAGACATGTTCGCCGTCCATTTTTAGTGTGTAATAGTCCGCATAGCGCCCTTCAGAAACGACAATTCCGCTTCCTGTCGCATGCAAACCATTATCCATCAATTGACCGTAACCCTTGAATTGAAAATAGACAAATGCAACTCCAAGGATGAACGTGGCTGTAATCAGCCCTTTCAATAGTTTCGCGTTCCCTTTCTTGTTGAAGAATAAGGAGAGTTGAATGGTAATACTACTTAAAACAATAATTGCGGTACTGATCCAAAATGCTTTTGGTAAGGGCGCTTTCACCCAAAAATTGTCTCCCATGGAAACAATGTATGCCGACGTAAAACCAGCGAAAAGCATAAACACAGAGAACATACCTAGATAAACTAGGTTCTTCTTAGCTTTCTCCATTTGGAGTTTTTCATCCATTCCGTCTTGTTGATTTTGGTCTGTTATCTCACTCATAATTTAACTCTTTAAAAAGCGCCTTCAATTTTATCGAAGACGTACACAAATTGAATAACAGGTAGGTATAGAAATGAAGCGAACATGAGCTTTTTAGCATCTTTATCGTCACAAGTTAAGTAAAGTCGATAGGCATAGTAAAAGAAGGCAATACCAAATAGTGTCGCAACAATAAATGACACGATTCCCGTCCACTCCATCATCCAAGGCAATAAGCTGAATGGAATGAGTGCTAGTGAATACACCACAATCTGAAATGCGGAAGCCTTCGTTTTTCCATTGGAAGGAAGTAAAGAAAACCCGCCTACCTTGTAATCATCATAAGCGACCCATGCGATTGCCCAGAAGTGAGGGAATTGCCAGGTAAATTGCACGAAAAACAACACCCCAGGAACAATCCCAAATTCTCCTGTTGCAGCAACGGCACCTAACATCGGCGGTATGGCTCCAGGAAAAGCTCCTGCGAATACGGCCCATGGGCTTACTCGTTTCATTGGAGTGTATATAAAGACATATAAAACATACGCTAGCAGACCGAGAAGGGCAGCGTACAAATTGATCATATAAAGAAGTATGGAACCTGAAATTAGACAGAAAGCCACGACAGCAATTGCTTCTCGAACGGACATCATTCCCATAGGAATTGGTCTTCGCTCGGTGCGTTTCATCAATTTGTCGAGATCTTTTTCCCAGATCTGATTGGAGCCATTGGACGCGGCGGTTACCAACAAACCACCAAGCAATAAGTAAGTAAGCTCCAAACCATTAGAACCACCTACAAACAAATATCCCGATAATGCCGATATTACAACAAGTGCCGACAACCGAAATTTCGTAAAAACCATGTATGCTTTCACCTTCTGCATCAACGTAACTTTCTCAGCAACGATCTCCATTTCGTCCATTCGTGCTACAAAAATAGTCATTATTTGTAGGTGATTTTCGAAGAAAATTTTGGCTTTGTAAAAAAGAATCGTTCTAAACTAGAGAAATAATTGAAAGTTAGATTCTTCGAAAATGAGACTTTTTCTATCCTCCCCCTCCTCTCAAAGGGGAAGTTTTGATTGTCGGTAAGTCTAGCGATGCCCTTTAAAACATCATGACCTCAGCATATTCAAAAAAAAGACCACCCGAAGGCAGTCTTTCTAACTATTTCCAATTCTTTCTTATAGGATCAGCATGGCATCACCGTACGAATAGAATTTGTATTTTTCTTTGATGGCTTCCTGATATGCTTCCATCATTAAGTCATGACCGGCAAAAGCTGAAATCATCATCAACAACGTTGAAAGTGGTGTATGGAAGTTTGTAATTAATGCATCAGCAATACTGAATTCATAAGGAGGGAAGATGAATTTATTCGTCCAACCGTTGAAAGGCTTCAACATTCCATCTGTAGAAACAGAGCTTTCAATCGAACGCATAGATGTTGTTCCCACTGCGAAAATCTTCTTTTTGTTTTTCTTCGCTTCGTTTACTTTATCAGCACTTTCTTGTGTGATTATTACTTGTTCAGAATCCATTTTATGCTTCGTAAGGTCTTCTACTTCAACAGGACGGAAAGTTCCTAATCCTACGTGCAGTGTTACCTCAGCGAATTCGATTCCCTTCAACTCAAGGCGCTTCAATAATTGACGTGAAAAATGCAAACCTGCTGTTGGCGCCGCTACAGCCCCTTCAATTTCAGCATAAACTGTTTGATAACGGTCTTCGTCTGTTTTTTCAACATCGCGCTTGATATATTTTGGAAGTGGCGTCTCACCTAGGTCAGTAATTGCTTTTTTGAAATCTTCGTAAGGACCATCGAAAAGGAAGCGCAACGTTCTTCCGCGGGAAGTTGTGTTGTCAATCACCTCAGCTACTAGAGAGTCGTCTTCTCCGAAGTACAATTTATTTCCAATACGGATTTTTCGCGCTGGATCTACTAAAACATCCCAAAGTAGGCTTTCACGGCTCAATTCACGAAGCAAGAACACTTCGATTTTCGCACCTGTTTTTTCCTTGTTTCCATACATTCTTGCAGGAAACACTTTGGTGTTGTTTCGGATCATCACATCGCCTTCTCCAACGTAATCCATTAAATCTTTAAAAAGCTTGTGCTCGATTTTACCAGTATCACGGTGCACAACCATAAGGCGTGACTCATCTCTGTTCTCGCTTGGATATTCCGCTATCAACTCCTCTGGAAGGTCAAAGTTGAATTGGGATAATTTCATTTTGTTCATGTCAATCCTAGTTTTCGGGGGGGGCAAAGTTAATAAAATTAACGCTTCTAATCCAATGCATTGTGAATTATCTCAATCCATTCATCAACGGATTTTGCGTCGTTGATGTGTTGTTCTCCCGAGCGTGTGCGGCGGAGCGAAATCAAGGTACCACCAGAGTTTAATTTGGCTCCAAAATCAAAGGCGATGGAACGAATGTAGGTTCCTTTACTGCAGCTAATTTCGAAATTAATCTCCGGGAAGTTTGAGCTATCAATCTGAAAATCTGATATATGAATTTTGTTCGCTTTCATTTCGACTTCCTTTCCTGCTCTCGCTAAATCGTAAGCGCGTTTGCCATCAATTTGTTTGGCGGAGAATATGGGTGGCACTTGATTTTGATCTCCTAGAAACTCCAAACGGGTTTTTTCTAGTAACTCCGCATTGATATGCTCGGTTGGAAACTCTTGATCGTAGTCCGTTTCTAAATCGTAGGAAGGTGTTGTTTTACCCAAAAGTATCGTTCCTGTGTAGGTTTTTTCACCCGCCTGCAGCGATTCTATTTTTTTCGTGTGAGCACCTGTACAGAGAACCAAGACTCCAGTTGCCAGTGGGTCTAACGTACCCGCGTGACCGACCTTAATCTTCTTTATGCCTAGTTTTTGCTTCAAATTCCAACGAATTTTATTCACGACGTCAAAAGAAGTCCACTCCAGCGGTTTATCGACAATGATGGTTTTGCCTTCTTTAAATTCCTGAATCTTCATTTGAAATAGCTTTTACGCAAATAACATTTGCGTCGGTTTTAAACAATGGACCAAACAACGGCGACAGCCCCTATAGCAAAGCAATAGTAGGCGAAATACTTAAGCTGACTGCGTTTCACAAGTTTAATCATCCATGTACAAGCGAATAAACCTGTCACAAATGCAGCTAAAAAACCAGCGAGTAAAACAAGTGGATCCGTTACTGAAGTCGATCGAACTTTAGCCAAATCATCTGTCATCATGGTTTGCACCTGAGCGTTGTTTAGTCCAGCTTTTCTTAAATTGTTTTCATAGTGAACCGCAATGGCGTCATTTTGACACGAGCAAGTGGCACCTTCTTTTTTCAAGTTGGCCCATTCTCTTTCTTTCGTAATTACTGCCAACTTTACTTTGGGTGTGTTGACAAAATCGTGATCCTTTCCTAGTTCAGAAACAATTAACTCGGTGCGCTTCACCTCGCTTTCTTGTTTATTGATTGCTTCGACCTCTAAATAATCTTTCGTTTTAACAGCCATGGCCCCTAGAATCAAAGGGATCACCATTAAGAAAGAAAATTTAGCGGCGCGTTGTCTATCAATTCCGAGGAGTACTGACGTACCAATTGTTGCACCCGAACGCGAGATTCCTGGTAGAATCGCTATTGCTTGTGAAATTCCAATCAAGATGGACTTGGAAATTGTCACTTTCCCATCCGTTTGTTTAGCGCGATCTGCTACAAATAAAAGTCCACCCGTAACAATGAGCATGGCGCCAACCAGACCTATATTTCCACTAAAAAAATAATCAATTTCATCTTCCAGAAGAATTCCTACAATAGCTGCTGGAATCATCGAAAGAACGATCATGAGGGAGAATCTGGTTTCTTCGTTATTTTTAAACTTGAAGAGTCCAACAAAAATTTCGAGAATATCCTTTCGGAATATAACAATGGTACTGAGTGCGGTAGCAAAATGTAGAACGATGGTCATGAGCATACCTTCTTGAGGAACATCGCCTAAAATGGCTTTCCCCATTTCCAAATGACCGGAACTACTTACGGGAAGAAACTCGGTAAGACCTTGGATCACTCCGAGGACAATCGCGTCTAAAAAATTCATTGGTGTTTACTTGTCTGCTTTTGGGCGTCTCATGATACCATAAGCGATAATCGCAAAGCCAAGTACTATTAAAGCCGGAGCAATAGTAATTCGAACGGTGCTAAACAATTCTGAAGCATCGAATTCAGCGGGATTATCAGCTCCACCACCAATCATAAGTAAATAACCGAGAACATTGACCGCCAATCCAGCGATTAGAATTCTATAATTCTCAACATTGAATGAAAAAGGTGCCGTTTTGCTGTATTCCAACAGTGAAATCTCACCGTTTTTATCCATTTTCGGTGCTGCTTTTTCTTCACCAATTAATGCTGCATCCAGCATTTCTTCGTTAATATGATTGGACTTTTTCTTGCTCATAGGACCAAATTTAATATAAATCGTCCAATTTCATCCTCAAATATTTGTTAAGAGCGAACCAAGTTGAAATAATTGTAATTATCACACCCGACAAAATCAGCGTTCCGAAGAGAATTGCGAAGCTTTGTAGATCGATTGGAATCTCGATAGAATCAAGTAAATTTTCGATAGCTTGGACCAAAACGAGTAGAATTGCCATCCCAATAATGCCGCTGATAATTCCCATTCCAATAGCTTGCCAGAGGAATGGACGACGAATATATCTGGAAGTCGCTCCAACCAACTGCATCGTTTTTATGGAGAATCGTTTTGAGTACAATGCGAGACGAATCGTATTGTTTATCATGGCGATGGCGATCACAATCAACAAAATGGCAACTGCCGCGAACAGCGCGATGAACTGCTGAAAACCGAGGTTGACGCTTTCAACACTTTCCTCTTGGTAGTGAAGATCGTCAATACGCTCGCCGTATGCTTCCAATATTTTGGATTTCAGTGCCTGCATTCCGTCCACCGTGGCATAATTTTCCTTAGGTCTGTAAGAAATACTCGTTGGGATCAATTGTTCACCATCGAAATCTTCTTTCAATTCTTTTTTCTTGTCGAGCGAGAACAACTCTTCGAGAGCACGATCTTCGGAAACATATGTAACCTCGCTGAATTCACTCCATGTTTTGAGCTCTTGTTCGATTTGTTTGATGTCCGCATCGTTCAATTCTGGCTTGAAAAAAATATCGGAAGATACACTTTCACGGGCTTGTTTCTGGATATTGTCAATGGCAAAATATCCACCTAAAACGAGGCCAATCATGAAAAGAACCAAAGAAATTCCCACAACAGTTGATACGTAACTTGTACGTAATCCTCTCCTACTATTTTTATCCACTGAACGCGCCATTATAGATCAAACTTACTTTAAAGTAGTTTCGAGACAGCGGTTTGCCTGAATTAGTTATGCAATATGAATTGTTGATTGTAAATCTGTATTTTGTGTTGTAATTCCATCGAATTGTGTTTCTCCATGGGGTGAAATGTGCGTAGATTCGTGCTAGAAATCATTTAAAGTCAATATGTCACAGGAAATCTTTCGCATCGAATCTTTGAGTCAAATTCACGCTGGCTTAGGTTGTGATGCTCCTATGCATCCACTAATCTCAGTTGTTCATTCTTCTGAAATGAAACCCAATGAAGATCTTTTGAATGTGAAGATGTCCAATGAGTTCTACATGATCATGCTTAAAGACGCCGATTGTGGAATGCAGTATGGACGCAATTATTATGATTTTGACGAAGGTGTTTTGACTTTCATCGGTCCTAACCAAGTCGTTTCTTTTGAGTCAGGCGAATGGAAGGGCGAAGGATGGGTTTTACTGTTTCACCCGGATCTAATTCGACAATCAAACTTGGGTAAAGTCATTGGGACTTATAGTTTTTTCAACTACGAAGTCCACGAAGCCCTGCATCTTTCTGAAAAAGAGGAAGCAATTTTAAACGATTGCATTTCAAAAATTGAGTTTGAATTGAATCAAAACATTGATGCGCATAGCCGTGGTTTGCTTGTTTCGAACATCGAATTGCTTTTAAATTATTGCAATCGCTTTTACGAACGTCAATTCAACACCCGCTCTGAGAGTCATAGTGACACCGTTTCTTCGGTAGAGCAGCTGATAAAAAGGTATTATGAAAATGGAGATCAATTAAAAGATGGAACTCCTTCCATCCAGTATTTAGCGAATCAAGTGAATCTTTCCGCCAATTATTTAAGCGATCTATTGAAAAAAGAAACGGGAAAAAACACAAAAGAGCATATCAATCGCTTTATTATTGAAAAGGCAAAGTCTACTCTCCTCAACTCTGAAATGAACGTCAGTGAAATTGCCTATGACCTTGGGTTCAATTACCCTCATTATTTCAGTCGAATGTTCAAGAAAGAAACGGGAATGACTCCACAGGAATATCGAGAAAATGAGCTTCAGGGGTGATTGAGTTGCGGTAAAAAGTGTTCTAACTTCTGTAAAGTGTGTTCATTAACCTTTGAAAGGATCTTCATCTTTGTCTTATCAAATTGAATTACTAATTTAAACGATATGGAAAAAATAGATTTAACCAAACCCGTTTTGGTAACTGGCGCAACCGGTTACGTTGCAGGACGACTTGTTGAAAAATTATTAGCAGAAGGCGCTACAATTCATGCCCCTGTTCGATCTCCGGACAACAAAGAAAAAACAAAATATCTGGACGAACTTGCTGACAAGTCCTCGGGATCTATAAAATATTTCAAAGCTGATTTATTGGATGAAGGCTCTTATGATGAGGCAATGAAAGGTTGTGAGTTGGTTTTCCACACGGCATCCCCTTTCTCATTGAATGTTGAAGATCCACAGAAAGACCTCGTGGATCCTGCATTGAAAGGAACGCGCAACGTTTTAGAAGCTGCGAACCGATCTGAAAGCGTAAAGCGAGTTGTATTGACAAGTAGCTGTGCAGCTATTTATGGAGATGCGAAGGACACTTTGGACATGCCCAATCAAACGCTCACAGAAGAAATTTGGAACACGACTTCGTCTTTAGACCACCAACCTTATTCGTATTCGAAAACAGTGGCTGAGAAAGAAGCGTGGAAAATTGCTAATGCACAAGATCAATGGAAGCTGGTAACTATAAACCCATCATTTGTTGTAGGTCCTGGAATCAACCCACATGCTACGTCAGAATCTTTTGAAATTATGAAGCAAGTGGGTCGTGGAGATTTTAAAATGGGTGCTCCAGAATTTAACATCGGATGTGTCGATGTTCGAGATTTGGCGAATGCACATTTTTTAGCGGGAACGAAGCCAGATGCGGAAGGAAGACACATTATTTCTGCGCACAATTCCTCATTTATGGAAATCGCAGCGATTATCAAAGAAGCGTATCCCAACTACCCTATTGCTACAAGAAAATTGCCAAAATTTTTACTGTGGTTAATTGCGCCATCTGTTGGAATGACTCGAAAAATGGTTGCGAAAAACATTGGATATCCTTGGAAAGCGGACAATTCAAAAAGTGTTCAACAGCTTGGCGTTACGTACAGACCGATGAAAGAAACAATTATTGAATTTTTTGATCAACTCGTGAATGCCGGAGTTATAGAGAAGAAATAGATTTGAATCATGCCTCGTTTAAAAATAAAACGGGGCATTTTCAATGAATTCCGTAATTCAACCTACAGCAAAATGAGATAGACTCAGACTTGTTTTCTTTTCAGAAATCAGTTCACTTACTAACAGACCCGTTGCTGGAGCTAAACTCAAACCCATCATCCCATGTCCAGTGGCGTATACAACGTTACTAATTCTCTGACTTCTTGCTATATACGGCAAACCTGTTGGTGAACAAGGTCGAAATCCCTTCCAAACTTCTGACTCCTTGGGCAGATATATGTTCGCATCTGGGTAAAACGCATTAATGGTGTCGACAATTCCTTCTACGCGTTTCATATTGATGAAGTTATCCCGAACATGTGTTATTTCCATTGTTCCCCCAAAGCGCGTCGAATTTCCGAAAGGAGTTACCGCCACTTTACCTTCGCACAAAATTGTAGGAATTTTAGGCTGGTGAAGCAAAAACTCCTTCGTAAAACTATAGCCTTTCCCTGGAAGCAAGAGCAGTTCTTCGCCCAGCGATTTTGCCAAACTAGAGCTCCATGATCCAGCTGCGACAACATACTGATCGGCTTGTATCACGCCTGCCTTGGTTTGGAGCGAATAAATTCCTCCGTTTCGTTGTTCAATTTGTTCAATCTCCGTTTTTTCAATAAACTCGACACCGTTCGTGCGCAATTTCGAAAGTAAAAAAGACATTAGTCGATTCGGATTCAAATGCGCATCACTTTTATAATGCACACCGCCAATTGCGGAAGTTGAAACTCCATAATCTAAGCTGTGCAATTGATTTTGATCCAAAAAATCGACTTCCAGTCCTAAATCAAGTGCGATTTTGCCCGCTTCAATTTCTTCGTGGCCAACGTTTGGTGTTCGATAAAGCATAAGAAGACCATTTTCTTCGTATTGAAATTGATCAAATTCACTTGCAATTTTGTGATACAAAGACTTACTCAACAATGAAAGGTCACGAAGCGCTGTTTTCGAGGTATCAACATGATTTTGATTGGCAGAACGGTAAAATTTAAGTCCCCACGAAACAAGTTCACGGTTGATTCGCGGCTTGATGTAAAATGGACTTTTTTGATCGAACATCCAGCGGACACCTTTGGTGATCATTCCTGGTGCAGCAAGTGGAATAACGTGCGATGGAACAATCATACCTGCATTTCCAAAGGAACAACCCTGAGAGAAATCGCCTTTGTCAATCACAACAACCTGGTGACCTTCATTGGACAAATAATACGCCGAAAACAAACCCACAACGCCACCACCTATGATTGCTACCTTTTCCATTTAGACTACTTGAAATCCAAATGCGTACGGATCCGCATCGTCAATGGTAATTGTGTTATGACCGTAGATTCGCGCCCACCCTTCGATACTTGGAATGATTGCGTTTATTCCGTTTACTTCTTTCTCTTCTTCAATTCGACCAATGAATTTGGAGCCAATGATACTTTCATGAATGAATTCCTCACCCATTTTCAATGTGCCTTTGTCTGCCCATTGCGCCATTCTTGCCGAAGTACCTGTACCGCAAGGAGACCGATCAATGGCTTTATCCCCGTAAAAAACAGCGTTACGCGCGGTTGAAGTTGAATCAATTACATTCCCTGCCCATAGCAAATGCGAAAGTCCAAAAATGGTTGGATCCTCAGGATGAATAAAGGAATAATTGGCGTTTAATTCATCGCGGAGATATCGACTCCAAGCAATTAATTGATCTGCCCGAAAATCTTGAATTCCGCTAAAATTTTCTTGAATGTCCACAATGGCATAAAAATTTCCTCCATAGGCAACATCGATGGACAAAACTCCTAAATCTGGACATTGAATCTGAATCCCTGTTGCAGAAACAAAAGATGGGATATTTGTCAATCTTACTGAACTTACTTTTCCTTCCACTTCTTGATATGAAACGCGCACCAATCCAGCGGGAGTTTCCAGACGAAGTTCTCCAGGAATTTTCGGGATGATTAATTTTTCTTCAATTGCGATGGTTACTGTACCAATTGTTCCATGACCGCACATGGGCAAACAGCCGCTCGTCTCGATAAATAAAACGCCAGCATCATTTTTAGGATCAGCAGGTGGAAATAAGATACTACCAGACATCATATCATGTCCGCGTGGTTCAAACATTAAACCTTTTCGAATCCAATCGAATTCTCTTAAAAAGTGTTGTCTTTTTTCAGACATAGTTTCACCTTTTAAGAATGGCCCACCTTCTGCGACAACACGCACAGGATTTCCGCAGGTATGACCATCGATACATTTGAACGTGTGTATCATTTCAATTCATTTGGTAATAATTCCTGTGGAAAATCTTGATACGAAACCAGTCGCAACCAACGGTAAATCGAATTGGTACCTACTGCTGTAAATCGTGAATCTGTAGAAGCTGGATAAGGACCTCCATGGTTCATCGAAGGACAAACCTCTACTCCTGTTGGAACACCGTTAAAAATGACCCGACCGACACGATGTTGAAGTGCCTCCAGTATAGGTTTAACCTCTTCAAGTGAATCCTCTTCGGTAATGATTGTACCCGTAAGCTGTCCCTCCAATTTTTCGATTACTTCGATAAGTTGAGCTTCATTCTCACACGCGACAAGCAAGGAAAAGGGTCCAAAAACCTCTTGATGTAATTTTGTGTTTGTCAAAAATACTTCCCCATTCACTTTAGCAACAGCTTGATCCGCATAATTTGTTTGAACCTCGGAAATAGAACTTAAAACAGATACGCCTTCCTGTGAAGTCACTGCTGACTTATGATCAGAATACGCGTTCTTTATATTTGGGTGCAACATACACATGGGGTCTATTGTCAAAATTTGTTCCGCCAATTCCTTCGCGAACAGATCGAGACTTGGAGAATCGACTGCGATAATTAGCCCAGGGTTTGTACAAAATTGACCTGTCCCGAGTGTGATTGATTTCGCATAAGTATCCGCCCATTTCATTGCATTTTTTCCGAGGGCAGATGCGCTCAGGATTACAGGGTTGATACTTCCCATTTCAGCAAAAACTGGAATGGGCTCATCTCGTTGCGCCGCTAAATCGAACAAAGCTCTACCGCCTCTGATGCTTCCTGTAAAGCCGACTGCTTTAATGTTAGGGTGCTGCACCAACCACGTTCCGACATCAATACCACTACTATTTAAGTTTGAAAACACTCCTTCTGGCATTCCTGTAGCTTTCGCTGCGCGCACGACAGCATCAGCAATCAACTCGCCAGTACCAGCGTGCATTGGGTGACTTTTTACCACAACCGGACAGCCAGAAGCAAGAGCACTTGCGGTATCTCCTCCCGCAGTAGAATATGCCAAGGGAAAATTACTCGCTCCAAAAACGGCAACAGGTCCAAGTGGCAGCAACGATTGACGTAAATCGGATTTTGGTATCGGCGTACGTTCGGGCTGTGCCTCGTCAATTGATATTCGTTTCCAAGCATCATTTTGAAGCAAGTTTGCGAATGATCTCAGTTGAAAAATAGTCCGTCCCATCTCACCTTTCGCTCGACCCTCTGGTAAGCCTGATTCAAGACAGTAGGTTTCTACTAAATTGTCAATCTTCTCAATTTCATCTGCGATCGCGTTTAAAAAGTCGGCGCGTTTTACCCCTGCAATATTTCTATACACCTTGAATGCTTGCCAAGCCATTTCAACGGCTCGACTTGTTTCTTCCTTTGAAGCTTCAATAAATTCCCAAGGATTGTCCGAGTTGGTTTGCGGGTTAAATGTTTTGAATTTCTTCGATCCACCACCTAAACGTGAAAATCCAACATGACTTTTTCCAATAATATCCATTTAACAATATTTTTTCAGGTCAGGACGAGATGCCAGACCTTGTGTAATAACTCTTTTTACTTGACTCAATTCTTCTCCGGTTAATGGCAAACGTGGAGGGCGGACAAAAGCCGATCCAATTCCTGTTGCTTCTTCAGCAAGCTTAATATTTTGTACCAATTTAGCATTTATGTCCAATTCCAGTAGCGGCAAAAACCAGCGATAAATCTCGCGAGCCTCTTCCAATCGATTCTGTTGGATCAATTCATAAATAACAACCGTTTCTCTAGGAAAGGCACAAACGAGCCCGGCAACCCATCCATCTGCACCCATAACAAGACTTTCCATCGCTAGAGTATCCACACCGCAAAGAATTTTCAATCGATTGTTGAAGGCATTTTTCAAACGTGTCACATTTGAAACATCTCTTGTTGATTCTTTCACCGCTTGAATCGTGTCAATTTTCAATAACTCTTCGAACATATCAATAGTTACTTCAATTCCATAATCGACAGGATTGTTATATATCATAATTGGTAAATCCGAAGCACCAGCAACGGCCTTCAAATATTCAAGTGTTTCCCGTTGATCCGCTTTATAGCGCATTGGAGGAAGAAGCATTAAACCCTTAGCACCCAGATCTTGGGCCTTTCTTGCTGCGAACTCAGCATCTTTTGTTACTTGTTCCGCAATGTTCATAACTACTGGCACACGATTATTCACCTTCTCCAAGGAATATGCTAACAATTCATTTTTTTCGGCAGTTGAAACCGTACTTCCCTCACCAAGAGTTCCGCCAAGAATTATTCCATTCACTCCCGCATCCAATTGCGCGTCTATATTTTTACCAAAAAGCGCAAGGTCAAGTGCGTCGTTTGCTGTAAATTTTGTCGTTACTGCGGGGAATACTCCATTCCAAATCATAATACTCTGCTTTTAGACTTCAAAAATAGAGTTCAACACTTAAACTGTCTGATGAAATATTATTCATTTCTAACACTATTTTACCATTTTTAATGAAAAAATAAATATAATAATGCAAATAAATGCTAATTTCGAGGTATGCTAGTACTTCCTTTCGAAATTCCCAAAACTGGAAACAGTGCCTTTCTATTTCAGGTCGATAAGGGAGAAGCATTTTACGGAAGGTTACACCGACATAAGGAGATTCAAATCTCATTAATTTTGGAAGGTCATGGGGATCTAATTATTAATGAATCCTTACATTCTTTTGCACCAGGTGAACTCTATTTTATTGCAGGGAACACCCCTCACCTTTTTCGTTCTGCAGATCGGGAGAAATCTGCGCACATGATTTCTGTTTTTTTCACCTTGGATAATCTTGGCTTGGGGTTCTTTCAAATTGACGAGATGAAGGGGATTTTTGAATTCATTCAATCCATCACTTCGGCAGTTCGCTTTCAGCATATTTCTGAGTCTTTGCAACATGATTTTCAGTTGCTTCAGCAGAAAGATCGTATCCAAAAGATCTCTGGGTTCTTACTATTTCTTGAGTTACTATCTCGGTTAAAAATAGAGATACTATCTGAGGTTCCACTGCCAGACATTTCAATTCGAGAAGGAGAACGCATGAGAAATGTAATGGATTATGCGCTACAAAATTACAGAAAGAAAGTTACGCTAGAAGAGTTTGCAACGATTGCGCACATGACCACGAATGCCTTTTGTCGTTATTTTAAAATGCGAACGAAAAAAACAGTTTTTCAATTTGTCAATGAGCTTCGAATAGCTCACGCAGATAGATTATTACTCAAGGCTGAAAAGAGCGTTTTGGAAATTGCCTATGACTCTGGCTTCCGAAACATTTCGCATTTCAATCGAACGTTCCAAAAATATCACAGGTGCAGTCCGACGGTTTACAAAAGGAGAAACAAAAAACCCTGACTAAAAAGTCAGGGTTTGTATTAAAATTCGAACGTGTCCATGAAGGCTGTTGTGAAATCACCTTCTTTAAACTTAGGATCATCCATAAGCTTCTGATGGAACGGAATGGTTGTTTTAATTCCTTCAATAATGTACTCATCGAGGGCGCGTTTCATTTTCAGAATTGCTTCTGGTCTTGTTTGCGCTACTACGATCAATTTTGAGATCATCGAATCATAATGTGGGGGAATCGTGTACCCAGCATAAACGTGTGTATCGATACGTACACCATGACCACCAGGTGAATGATAACTCGTAATCGTTCCAGGTGAAGGTCTAAATCCAGCACGTGGATCCTCAGCGTTGATTCGACACTGAATCGCGTGCATTGTTGGGTAATGATTTTCGCCTGACATTTTATCACCGGCCGCCAACTTAATTTGCTCTTTAATCAAATCATAGTTAATGACTTCTTCCGTAATTGTATGCTCTACTTGAATTCTAGTGTTCATCTCCATGAAGTAGAAATCACGATTCTTGTCTACAAGAAACTCAACCGTTCCAACACCTTCGTAGCTCACGGCTTTTGTTGCCTTAATTGCCGCTTCTCCCATTCTTTCACGAAGTTCGTCGGTCATGAATGGCGAAGGTGTTTCTTCTACCAATTTTTGGTGACGTCGTTGAATAGAACAATCTCTTTCAGATAAATGACATGCATTTCCGAATTGATCTCCAGCTATTTGGATTTCGATGTGACGTGGTTGCTCAATGAATTTCTCCATATAAATACCATCATTTCCAAATGCCGCTGCTGCTTCTTGTCTGGTTTTATTCCATGCATCTTCTAAATCTTCTTCTTTCCAAACGATGCGCATTCCCTTTCCACCACCACCGGCAGTTGCTTTGAGAATTACGGGATATTTGATTTTTTTTGCCACTTTTTTCCCATGTTCTACATCTTTCAGTAGTCCATCAGAACCAGGAATACAAGGAACACCTGCAGCAATCATTGTAGCTTTAGCGTTGGATTTGTCTCCCATTCCTTCAATTTGTTCAGGGGTAGCACCAATAAATTTGATGTTGTGTTCCTGACAAACTCTGGAAAATTTTGCGTTTTCAGATAAGAAACCATATCCAGGATGTATTGCGTCAGCATTGGTAATCTCCGCGGCTGCAATAATATTTGGAATGGATAAATAGGATTGTGCACTTACTGCGGGTCCGATACATACAGCTTCGTCCGCAAAGCGAACTGGCAAACTATCTTTATCAGCAGTTGAGTAAACGGCAACGGTCTTAATTCCCATTTCCTTGCATGTACGAATTACACGCAACGCAATTTCTCCTCTGTTCGCAATTAATATCTTTTTGAACATAATTTTCGAATTAATTTTGCCTGAATTAGGCTTCTACCATCAAATTTCGATTGTCAACTTATGACGGATCGACTAAGAATAGTGGTTGATCGTATTCAACTGGACTTGAGTCATCTACAAGAACCTTAACGATTTTACCACTAAATTCTGCTTCAATTTCATTGAAAAGCTTCATGGCTTCAATCACACAAACCGTATCACCTTCAGTGATGGTATCTCCAACCGCTACGAAAGGTGGCTTATCTGGTGAAGCTGCACGGTAGAAAGTTCCAATCATAGGAGACTTAATCGTGATGTATTTTGACTCCTCGTCTGCGGCAGGTGCCGCTGGTGCCGCTGCTGGTGCAGGCGCAGTAGGTGCTGGAGCTGCTGGCAATGCCACAGGAGCTGCTGCTTGAACGATGTATTGTTTCTCAGTATTTGCAGATTTATCTTCGGATTTAATGGTGATTTTGAAATCTTTTTGTTCGATTTCTACTTCACTAACTCCGGACTTCGCTACAAACTTGATTAAATCTTGTATTTCCTTGATATTCATTTGTTCTGGTTTTATTCCGATCTTAAAAATAGTGTTTTTTACGAATTATAAGCCCATTTCAAGTAAACTGCTCCCCATGTGAAGCCGCCACCAAAGGCTGATAAAATGATATTGTCTCCTTTTTTCAGTTGCTTTTCGTAATCCCAAAGGCAAAGAGGCAAGGTACCTGCCGTTGTATTTCCGTATTTCTGGATATTGATCATTACCTTTTCATTCGGTAATCCCATTCGATTTGCCGTAGCATCGATGATTCGAAGATTCGCTTGATGTGGAACTAACCAATCAACATCTTCACTAGTCAAGTTATTTTTATCCATGATTTCAGCGGATACTTCAGCCATATTCGTTACCGCAAACTTGAAAACTTGTTTTCCTTCTTGCTTCACGTAATGCATTCTTTTTTCCACTGTCTCTTTGGATGCTGGACTTACGGATCCTCCTCCTGGTTGCAAAAGGTACTGTCTTCCGCTTCCGTCGCTTCGGAGAATGAAATCTTGAATACCCATTCCATCAGTTGTAGGCTCGAGCATTACTGCACCGCAACCATCTCCAAAAATGATACAGGTAGTTCTGTCCTCGTAATCAATGATAGAGGACATTTTGTCAACACCTACCACTATAACTTTTTTGTATTTACCTGTCTCTATGAATTGAGAACCTGTTGACAATCCGTAAATGAATCCCGAACACGCCGCATTTAAGTCAAACCCCCAAGCATTGGTCATACCAATTTTGTCACAAAGAACGTTTGCTGTACTAGGGAAAGGGTAATCAGGGGTAACCGTTGCAAGAATAACGAGATCAATTTCTTCAGGGCTTGTATTGGTTTTTTCAAGTAGACCTTTGACAGCCTCAGAAGCCATATCCGAAGAACCTCCTTCTTTTAGAATTCGTCGTTCTTTGATTCCTGTTCTGGTGGTGATCCACTCGTCATTTGTATCAACGAACTTAGCGAGATCATCGTTTGTAACGATATTATCTGGCAAATATCCTTGTACTCCTGTTATTGCAGCTGTGGTTTTCATATCTTATTTAAATGCTTCTCCTACTTTGGCTGCTAGACCTGAGTCTGCAACTTCGTATGAGTGTAGTATCATATTTTTTACGGCAATATCATTGGAAATTCCATGACCGATGATCACGTTTCCTTTAACTCCAAGAACTGGAGTCCCGCCGTAGTTTTCGTAGTTGAATCGATCAAAGAACTCATCACGAATTCCTCTTTTCTTCATCAAAGCGTACATTCCTTCTGCCTCTTTCAAAACTATGTTTCCTGTAAAACCGTCACAAACAACTACATCTGCCTTACCTGTAAATAGGTCGCGACCTTCTACATTTCCGATAAAGTTTATGTCGTCTTGTTCTTCAAGAAGCTTGTGTGTCGCTTGTGTTAGAACATTTCCTTTTGAGGGCTCTTCACCGATATTCAGCAAGGCCACTCTTGGGTTTTCGATTCCGTAAATATTCTTCGCGTAGAGCGACCCCAAAACGGCGAATTGCTGCAATACATCTGGCTTACAGTCTGCGTTTGTCCCAACATCCAATATAACAGATCGTTTACCATCAATTGACGGCAACGTTGATGTTATACAAGGACGAATCACACCGGGAATCGTTGTGATTTTGAACATGGAACCAACAAGCATAGCACCTGTATTTCCAGTACTTGCAAAAACATCGATCTCCTTTTTCGCTAAAAGATCGAAGCCGATTGCAATCGAACTGTTGGGTTTTTGATTTAAAGCCCTTGTGGGGTGATCGTGCATGGAGATAACATCGGGAGCATGAACAATATCATATCCAGAAGCATCTTCATTTAACGAAGAAAGGCCACTCAAAATTAGATTCTGGTCGCCTATTAGGACGATTTTCACGTCCTTTGGCAGTTCTTTTCGCGCTAAAATTGCACCCTGAATATTCGCATCAGGCGCAAAATCACCACCAAGTACATCTATACCTATCTTCATAAAGAAGAACTAAAGTACAGAATTAAACCGCAACTTCTTTCTCTGCTACTACTTTCCCTTTGTAGTAAAGTTTTCCTTCATACCAGTGTGCATGGTGGAACAAGTGTGGTTGTCCAGTTGTAGGACATGTCGCGATGTTCTTCGCTTCACCCTTCACGTGCGTTCTTCTCTTGTCACGTCTCGTTCTGGATATCTTTCGTTTAGGATGTGCCATTTTACTTTATTTATATCAGTTCTTAAATTCTTATTTCAATTGTCTTTTTTCAATCCTTTTAAAGCTGCCCAACGTGGATCTATTTCTCCTTCGCCGTCAGCTTCTGAATCCTCTTCTAAGTCTTCCGACTCTTCCAGTTCATCATCCATATCGTTGTCATTTTCGTTTTCTTCATATTGATAATAGGAATCGACACGATACTGGTCGAGTATTTCTATCATCTCCTCGTTGCACTCTCCTTTTGGGTGAAGTGTTCTCGATGGAAGTGACACCATAATAAACTCTAATATACTCTCCTTTAAATCCAACTCGAATTCTTCAGGATAAACAATTATAAGCGATTCATCATTGGAAGGCTCATCATCAAATTTGTATATCAATTGATACTCTCCTTCGACATCCACGACTACTGGATCGTTACAAAGATCACATGTCGTTTCTACCTTGCCATTGATAGTGAAATCACCTATCATCATGGTTTCTTTTTTCTCCAAAACAAACGTCACTTTGACATTTCCTTTCTCGATTAAAGAATACTCAACATTTTCAAAGAACGCATCAGTAATGTCAAATTCGAAAGAATGACTCCCGATCTTAAGACCTACAAACGGGATCACAAACTCTCTCTTTATCTTCGCCACTGCGTAAAAATTGGAGGGCAAAGTTACATATTTTAATTGAAATCAAATAAGTAGTGTTGATTTCTTTTCGATTTTCTTTAACCCAGGTCCAAAGTTAGTAAATGCTTGCATTATTCTCCTTTTAAATTTGGTTCGCTTGATTATTTTGATGATCAATACTAATGACCGCATCCAACTTACACTCAAATTGCATTAAGGACTTGCAATAAAAAATGGACACTAGGTTAAGATCATGCTGCTAGATTTTGGTTATTAATTTCTAATTCCAGTTCATTAATAGTTTTGTGATTCAAGGCTAAATGTCTTCTGTTCCTGTTGTGCCAAGTTTCTATCCACTTGAAAATTGAGATTTCAGCATCAGAATAAAGGTTATATTGATTTTTGTAAATCCACTCAGTTTTTAGACTTTGAAAAAAACTCTCAGCGACTGCATTATCCCAATCCTTCAAAAGCAGTGCTTTTTCTTCTGATAACTTCACAGCATTCCGTTTGAATGCAGCTGTGTAACATCGAAGTATTTTGACAATCGCGAAATTGAAGTTCTAGCAAGAATATCTTAACCCACTGTCCAGACTCATGTAGCACTTCCAGGCGTAATAGAGCACTATCTAAAAAACGAAAACTAGGAATCTTCTTTTTTCGAACCCTCCTCCTTGGGTATAGCTTCTACTTTTGGAGCTTGATCGGTTGTCTCTAGATTCGGATTTGATTCCGCCTTCGTATCAACATTTGGCACTGGCGCAGGATCTTTACTTTCCTTTGGTCTAGAATCTGGTCTTTCGTTGGAGTTTGATCTCGATTTGTTTTGTCGGCCTCTTGAATCGCCACGACCTTCTCTGCCGTCTCTTCCTAATTTTTCTTTGGGTTGTTCCTCTAGCGGATTAGCTGTGATTTCCTTTTCGAATTGTTGGTTTCGATGTACATCGATAGCAAGGTAAATAGCCTGTCTCATAGAAGCACCGGAAGCTAGATCTTTTCCGGCAATGTCAAAAGCGGTGCCGTGATCTGGCGACGTGCGCACCACTGGAAGTCCGGCTGTGAAATTCACCCCATCATCGAATGCAAGTGCTTTGAATGCCGCCAAACCTTGATCGTGGAACATGGCCAGAACACCATCGAAATTCGTTCTGTTATTAGAGCCGAAAAAACCATCTGCTGGATACGGTCCAAATGCCATGATTCCCTCATTTTTAGCTTTACTAATTGCTGGGTTGATAATTTCGTTTTCCTCGTTACCCATTTTTCCATTTTCTCCCGCATGCGGATTCAAACCGAAAACAGCAATTTTTGGACGACGAATACTAAAATCTTTGCTTAAACTTCGATTAAAGGCTCGAATTTTATTCAAAACCTTATCAATCGTGATGGTGGTTGGCACATCTTTTAATGCGATATGACTTGTTACCAGAGCAACGCGAAGACTCCCAGCAACCATGAGCATCAATGCTTCATCCTGTCCTGCCATATCAGCTAAGTATTCGGTATGTCCTGGAAATTTGAATCCTGCTTTTGACATGGCTTCCTTTGAAATAGGAGCCGTCACGAGAACATCAATTTTCCCTGATGCGAGGTCTTTTGTTGCGTGATCCAATGAAGCCAGAGCATACTTCCCTCCGTCTTCAGTGATTTTACCCAACTGCAACTCTACTTCTTCCTTCCAAACGTTTATTACGTTGATTTTTCGGGGCTTCACGTCATCCGCTGAAGGAATTGCTGTATAATTAAAGTCACCTGAATCCACCATTTTTTTGTGGTAATTCAAAATTTTAGTTGAACCATAAATCACTGGTGTACAGTCCGTCAAAATCATTGAATCATTAAGAGCTTTGATGATCACTTCTGGACCAATCCCATTAATATCTCCAATTGAAATCCCAACAACAATTGGGTCCCGACTTACTTTATCTTTTGCTTTTTCCATTAATTGTAATTTTTAAGGAAGTGATACAATAGTCTCACTCCAACACCTGACCCGCCTCTAGTTCTGTAGGTGTTTGATTTGTCTAGCCAAGCTGGACCTGCTATATCCATGTGGATATATGGAGCCTTCACAAAATGTTCCAAAAATTTTCCTGCCGTAATCATCCCAGCAGTCGGGCCACCAAGGTTTTTAAGGTCAGCAATTGGCGATTTCATTTCCTCACCGTATTCTTCCCAAAATGGAAATTTTACAGTTCTTTCGTAGCAGTAATTGCCTGCATTTTCGAGGTTAGTGAAATATTTGTCATCAGCATTACCCATAATGCATGTTGCATGTTGTCCAACCGCTCTGTGCGCTGCACCTGTTAATGTCGCGGCATCAATCACCAACTCTGGATCAAACTTATTTGAATAGGCTAAGGCATCTGCTAAAATCATTCGGCCTTCTGCGTCAGTATTGAGTACTTCAACAGTTGTCCCATCAAACATGGTTACCACGTCTCCGGGAGCATATGCATTCAATCCCGGTCGATTGTCCGTTGCGGGAACAAGTGCGATAATATGCAATGGAAGCTCTTGCAGTGCCGCTAAATAAATTGCTCCAGCGACACATGCGGCTCCTCCCATATCACTTTTCATGATGTCCATTGAATTAGGCGTCGGCTTCAAACTTAGTCCACCTGTATCGTACACCACACCTTTCCCCACCAAAACGATTGGTTTTTCGTTTTGTGCATTTTCAGGCTTATACTCCACAATTGTGAATGTTGGTGGATCGATAGACCCTTGATTAACGGCTAAAAGCCCACCCATTTTCAGGGATTCAATCTGCGTTTTTTCCAAAACTTTCACAGAAATGGATGCATCATCCGATAAGTTAGCGATTTCCTCCGCCAATTGCTCAGCTGTAAGAAATGAAACTGGCTCATTAACCATCGTTCGCGCCCAGCTTACTGCCGCATAAATATTTTCTAATTCTTCACAATCTTCGTCGGAGACCTCCTTACTGACAATCACTTCTTCGAGTGCGTTCAGCATATTCTTTTTCTCTTTAAAATATTTGAGGAATTGGTAATTTGAAAGCAGCAGACCTTCCGTGAAATTAGAACTCAAATCTGATTCACCAATAACAGCAACGGTCTTTACCTCACGCGGCATTTGATTTCTCACTTTTGCACCGAGGTTTCGCATTTTCTCAGCATCTGAATTTCCTTTTACGAGAAAAGTGATTGACTCGAGATTGTTAAGTGTAATCAGATCTTCTTTCTGCGCTTCAAAACGCTTTACAACTAGCTTCTCTTCCTCCGAAAGATCTGCTTGATCCATATATTCGGAGATAAGAATTACACGATATTTTGTAGCGCTAAAATTGCTTGAGTTCGTTATTTTCATGCTTGGTTCTATAGAGAAACAAAGTTAATGAACTCAATGGATTATTTCTTGTTTCAGTGGGTTATTCTGAAAGCACTGACAGCACTTCTACTCAATTAAATCCTGAAACTGATTCATGTCCACATCGTAATATTGTCTGTTGAGCGCCTTTCCTAGTTTGTAATTGGTAATGCCAATATCAATAAGGTTTTCTCGGTATTTAATTTCTTGTTCCAAGTCGGGTAAATTCGGATTCAAACATATATCACCGAGGTACTTTGTTTTTGAAAGGTCTCCTGAAAGCCATCGGCCGTCTCTTTTTCCCATCACGTAGTAACCGTATTGATTGAGTTTCCCGAAAGGGTCGTATAGTTTCCAGACTCCTGTTGGCAGCCCATCTTTCAATTCTCCTTCGCTTTGCAACACACCATTGTCGTAATAGTTTTGAACGAAGCCGTCCATTCTTCCGACAGAATCATCCACTTGCCAAATTGTGTAGAGTTGGCGGATCTCATAATGATCGGTGTGCGCGCAATCGTACTTTTCGAACTTCTCAATAATATGTGCCTTGTACAAGGTGTCGCCTGAAGCGCTGACCTCCGTTAAAATCCCTTTTGACTTAAACTTAATGGAGTCATTTAGACTAAAAATAGTATCGAAGTAATCAACTTGGTACATAAATTCACCATCGTAATCATAGTATTTCCAAAGACCTACTTTTCGTCCATTATCGAGGTCGCCGTCTCGGGCTATCGTGTCGTTGGGGTAATATTTGGTCATATGGCACTTGATACCAAATTTATCAACCAGGGTAGATCTTCCAAAATAAGGTCTTGCCAAGTAATCATCGACCAATCCTAAGTCGGCAATCAATTCATCAAGCGACTCAGTTTGTGTAATGTCCTGAGGGACGAAAACGATGGAATCTTCCCAGTCAAATAAATAGCGAACACTTAACTCATTCTCTTCCCAAAGTTTTTCTTCCACAGGGAATGCATATTTGAACTTCACATAGTGATAGCGAAACCCGAGGGTATCAAATGCTTCATAGTCATCTATCGGATCTCCATTTAGAAAAAATCCTTTTTTTGCCAATTGACCATTGATGTGATAGGCTTGAGATTTGCCTTGCAGAGCACCATCCTGAAAATTAATATCGTAAAGTAAAAGAGAGTCCTTACCTGCTAAAGTTAAATACGTTTGATAATAACCTTCGGGTAGGCCATTTTTGAAATTCGAATAACTGCATAGGATATTGTTTCTATCCACGAAAAATCCATCTTTATATCCATCTTTATAATTCCCTTCAAAGGTGATGTTCCCCATCCAATCGAATTCTGTGTACTTCCCATTTAACATATCATTTTTGTATTCTACCTCTTCCGCAAGGTAATCCACCAATCGATCTGGCAATGAATCATTCAAAACCTCAGCAAGAGCTGGATTTGGATAATACTGAAACGGACCTTGTGTTGCATACCGACGGTAAGTTCCATTTAATTGACCATTTTCGAAGTTGACTTCTTTTCGAAGCTTTCCATTGCTCGTGTAAAGTCGCCAAGTCCCACTCGGCTTACCATCCAACATATAGCCCTCTAACTTTCCGAAAAGTGATGGGTCATAATAGGAGTAGATATCTTCGCTGATTTCGTATACATGTTCCAATACGTTTGCAGGAAGAAACTCCATACAGAAATGTTGTCCGTAATTTTTATCGAGCTCGTTTCTTGCAAGCAAATCCAATTCAGGATATTTTGTAAGTTTCCCTGATTCCATGCATTGTTGAATTTGCTTTTCTCGTTTCTCCGCAAGTCTGTTTTGGCGCTTGGAGACTATTTTCGGTGAAAGCGCAACTCGGAACTCCTCGTCATTTATCTTGGTTTTTTTGCTTGTCGCATCAATAAAGACTTCCCCTGTATATGGGGTTCCGTTCAACTTCAAGGTATACTCCTCGGCAACGCTGTAACGCGAGTTAAAAAATTGTACGTTTCGAATTTTCAATGAATCCAATTCATAGCCTTCCAAAATTGCGCCTGTTCTCAAAAACTCCGCTTGATAAGGTCCGTGTGTTTTTGTTGTGGTGCCCGTCCAGTTCTCGAACTCGGAGCCATGAGCTATTTCTACTTCTTCGTACGTTTTGCCATTTCCAGCATAAAATATTTTGGTGTACGTTCGGTCATTTGGGTTGAATTTTGCGTATTGAACTCGTGTATAATCGTCAAGATTCCAGCCAGCTTCGACCACAACTTCAGTCGCTGCACCTTGAAAAATCGTATCCCAATTATAATATCTGTACATCGAGCCATAATCTACTCTATCGGAAACTTTCAACCCTTCAATTTCGAAATAAGAAGTGCCGTCAAAGTAAAATTTATAATCCACAAAATCACCGAGAGAATCGTACAAGAGTGAACGGTATAATTTGCCTTCGGCATCATAAATAGAGCGTAGGTATTGATTGGAATCAACAATTTTAGTAATCACGTCATGCGGATTGCCATTACTCCAGAAGATCGTATCTTCCTCTACTAGTTTTCCATTTTGGAAATCGTAACGATACGCTATATTTCCATTGTGATAGCGGACTTCGAGTGCTCCCTTGTATTTAGAAATCATTCCTAAGCTGTCGATCGCTTTTCCCCTATTCATCATTTCCATGGTTTCTGGATCGTAGACAATTGCTTTCGGATTATAGGATTCATAACCGTAACGATCCTGTCTGAAATCGTACTCATTATAATGTATACTTTCAAGAGAATGCGAATCGAAAAGTTCTTCCTCTAGATCCAATTGTTCTTCTCGCTCGAAAGCGACATCAAATAAATTCTGATTCAGAAAAGGGAGCGGTTCGGACGCAGATAATTCAAAACTCTCATTGTCGTCATAATTTACTTTTATCAACCCCTTGCGAATGAGTGGATGGAACGCCTTTAAAGTATCTTCAGGATTGGCGAGTGTATACCTTTTTGTAATCACATCATTGTGCCGATTGGCGATGCGTCGGTTAAAATTAGGTGGTTCATAAGAAAACTCGATATCCCGAAATTGCCACTCGCCTGTTGGATTACCATCTTTAAAATACCCGAATTCAACAGGAAAGTCTGACATTTCGAAGCGCTCATACACTCCATTTTTCGCACCATTCTCATAGTTAATGTACTCTACTGTAGTATCTATATAAGGGCTTCCATTTGTGAGGTAACGTTCTAAATCGTACTTTTTAAAGGAGTAATCTAATTTGCGTTGTTCTAATTTCCATTCGCCTTCCTTCAGCCCGTTTTCGAAGTAACCGTGTTTCAAAGTATCTCCTTGAATGTTGAACCACATCGCCTCTCCGTGAAGCGCATTGTTTTTTATTGAAAATCTCCCAGAGATGTACTTAGTTTGTGGTTGACATTTCCCTTTGGAGTCAGACATACAAAAATCCTCAAAGTACTGGATGTATTCTCCATCTGGAATTGGATCGAGAACAGGAATTATGTCTATTTCCATCGCGTACACTTGAATGAGAAGTGGGAATGGGTTGGTGCGCATTGCATTGACATACTTCTTGGACATACTACTTCTTCCAGAGCCGTAATTATACAACCATTGATCCAATGAAGCCATGTATTCCAACTCGTCCATCGTTATGGTCTGATCACCATTTTTTAGGTGCTTGTAATACGCATTCATTTGTTTTGAATATTCTTTTTTCACATTCAAGATTGCGTTGTAACTCGCGTGTGTCCTAACTTCCTTTTTAAAAGGATATATGTAAACTTGCTTACCGTCTATAGAAATAGAATCGATGTTTTGTGCCTGTAAAGAAGTTGCGAAAGCAAGGACTAACATAAATCCAATGCTTAGATTTCTAATTATTTTGATCATAAAATTCGTATTCAAAAACCTCAAAGCTCCCTGATCGAATTCCTTTATGAACAAGCTTTATTGGAAGTTTTTCTTGATTTCGTTTGCACTTACTAACCGTTCTATTCAAATAACTATCAGCACTAAAAGTGGAGTCGATATACCCTCTCCAAACTCCATTTTTTGCGACCAATGGTGATTTTTTTAAGTAAAATGGATATGTGTCAGAACTAATTCTTTTTAATGAACTCGTTCCTTTATAATAACGATAGGCGGTGACGTTTTTCTCATTTACCAGCTTCTCAATTTGAAACCTTTTGTAGGGTTTGTAAGGTGAGCCATATTGAATTATGTCATTGGGTGTCGGGTTGAATAATGAGTCCACCGAGACGGTACCCCAGAGTTTTCTGTCCAGAATACAAAACAAATAATCACCAGAAATCGTATTTGAGTACACTATATATTCTTTGTTGTATTGCTCTTTTTTGTAGAGTTCGTAATTCCCCTTTTCATTAGGATGCAGGGAGTCGATAATTTCCACAGGGGCGTATCCCATATCATCTCTAACGTCGGTATACTTAAAAGTAACGTTTTCGACTACCACATTTTCGTAAAACTTCTTGCGCTGAAATGATTTCAATACACCTTGCTCATCAAAAGAAAAAATGCGCTCCACTTTCATTTCAGCTTCACCGTTAGAATCGTTACCGAAAGATTTATGCCGCAGCAATTTGATTTGTTCATTGCGCACGATGGAATCATTGAACCAGACCGGAAATGAAACATTTTTTTCACCTTCAGAAGTAAAGTAATTCATGCGAAATACATCTGGTTTAGCAGGCATCTCATTAATGGTCTTTTCCGAGCGCTTCGTTTGAGAACAACCAAAAACAACGAGTAGAAGTCCAGAATAAATAAAAAGCATCTTCAATTTCATCGGATTAAGATAGAAACAATAAGCGAAATCAAACTCGTTTGAACCGCCTGAATTAAAGCGTTATCAATATTTAACGTAATTTTGTACTATGCAAAATGAACGCCCAATAACGGATTGGCTTCCCTTAACAAAGAAAGAACTTGACAAACGTGGAATTGACCAGGTGGATGTCATCTTGGTTTCTGGAGATGCTTATGTGGATCACCCCGCCTTCGGTACTGCTGTTATTGGAAGAATCATGGAGGATGAAGGATTCTCCGTTGCTATCATTGCTCAGCCCAACTGGCAAGACGACTTGCGTGATTTTAAAAAGTTAGGGCGCCCGAAATATTTCTTTGGAGTAACCGCAGGCTGTATGGACTCGATGGTGAATCATTACACCGCAAACAAAAGATTGCGCTCCACAGATGCTTATACGCCGGGTGGCGCTGCCGGGTTCCGACCAGATTACGCGACGACGGTCTATTCAAAAATTTTGAAAGACCTCTTTCCTGAAGTCCCTGTAATGATCGGTGGAATTGAAGCATCCTTACGACGTGTTACCCACTACGATTATTGGTCCGACAAACTAAAGCCTTCCATTTTGGTGGAGTCAGGAGCAGATATCTTGGTATATGGAATGGGGGATCAGCCGCTTCGTGAAATGCTTCGACTTTTGAAAAAAGGCGTTCCTTTCGAGAATTTAAGAACCATCAAACAAGTAGCCTTCCTGCAAGATAAAACGGAGGAATTGCCGAAAAATAAACAATGGGAAACTGTCGCTTTGTCGAGTCATGAAGTATGCTTGGAGGACAAAATAAAATATGCTGCCAACTTCAAAGTTGTTGAAGTAGAATCGAATAAATGGAAGGCAAACCGCATTACACAAGATGTAGGTGATCAAACTTTAGTGATTAATCCACCATACAAAACGATGACGGAAAAGGAAATCGATACTTCGTTTGACCTTCCTTATACGCGTTTGCCTCATCCGAAATACAAGAAACGTGGAGCAATTCCAGCCTATGACATGATCAAGTTTTCGGTGAATATGCACCGTGGCTGTTTTGGCGGTTGTAGCTTCTGCACGATATCAGCACATCAAGGTAAGTTTATTGCTTCACGAAGTGAAAAATCGATCATGAATGAAGTTGAACAGTTGACAACGCATCCCGATTTTAAGGGATACATTTCAGATTTAGGTGGACCTTCTGCCAATATGTACAAGATGAAAGGCAAGGACGAGTCAATTTGTGAAAAATGTTCAAGCCCAAGTTGTATTCACCCTGTTATTTGCAGCAATCTCGATACATCTCACAAGCCAATGACGGAACTGTATCGAAAAGTTGATGCACTTCCAGAGGTTAAGAAAGCATTTGTAGGATCTGGAATTCGCTATGATTTATTGGTGGATGATTTTAACAAACACAATGATGATGGAAATCACGATGAGTATATTGAACAAGTTGTAACGCGCCACGTAAGTGGAAGATTGAAAGTAGCACCGGAACATACTTCTGATGCCACCTTGAAGGTTATGCGAAAACCATCGTTTAAATATTTCCATAAATTCAAGGAAAAATATGATGCCATTTCAGCGCGTCATGGACTCAACCAACAACTGATTCCTTATTTCATTTCTTCGCACCCGGGTTGTGATGACGAAGACATGGCAAATTTAGCTGTGGAGACAAAAGACATGGGATTCCAATTGGAACAGGTTCAAGATTTTACACCGACACCTATGACTGTTGCTACGGTGATTTATTACAGCGGGGTTCATCCTTACACGTTGAAACCTTACAATACCGTAAAGAAGAAAGAAGATAAACTCAATCAACGTCGTTTTTTCTTTTGGTACAAAAAAGAAAATCATCAGTTTATTCGGAAATCACTGCAAAAAGCGAACAGAACAGATTTGGCGGATCAATTGGTTGGGAACAGCGGTGGCGCTAAAAAAGAACTGCCCAAATGGCTAGCCGAAAAACGTAGTAATCGTAAAAATAATAAGTAGTCTAACTGATTTCATGACAAGAGACTAATCGAATTCTGTATTAATTTTTAGACAAATCATTCAGCCTTTCTATCATATTGTCAACGGCTATAGTATTCTCCTTTAGCCAAGCTTTGGAGTCGTCGTTTTTGGACTGTGTAATGTATTTACAAAACGTGAGCATGTAGTCACTTTGAGCAATTTCATAAAACACTTCAGTATACAATTCCCACCAAACACTCTCAGAATTTTTGTCTCGGAGTTCGCCCAAAACGGTGAAATAAGACTCTGTATTGCTCTCAAATAGTTCATCATCAGTCTTGTCTGCATTCTCTTCCGTTTGTACCGAGGCTTGAAGCATTCCCAGCATAAGTTCTGCTGCCATAAACTCAGAGTCAGTGTCGGCGTTCAACGAGATATTTATTGTATTTGGTTTGTCGGGATCTTGTTCTACATTTTTACCGAGATTCTCATTTAAAGCACTCAGCGCTGTTGACGAGCGATTGGAGTCAGGTTCGAGTAGAAGAAAGTAATAAAAAGCCAAAGTACTTTGAACTTTATTACCGAGTTCATCATGGATTAAACCCAAAACAAAATGACTTGTTGCGTGATTCGGATTCATCTCAATGGCACCTAAAATACTTTTTAAGTATTCTCTCGATCACCAATTTTATAATAATTCAATCCAAGATTATAGTATAACAGGTAATGACCCTCTGTTTTCTTTATTGCCTTCTTAAAAAGTTTAATGGATTCTTCAGTTTGGCCTGAATTGTCGAGAGCCGACCCAACGAGAATGTACACTGGAATAAGGTTTTCACCGTTCATTTTCACTACGGTTTCACCATGTTCAATTGCCATTTTATAGTTCTGCATGGCAAAATATGTCAACGCTATTTCGTAATTAGCAAGTTCACTATTCGCATTTATCTCCAATGCCTTTTTATAATTTTTAATCGCTCCTTCGAAATCGCTTTGGTCATAAGCAGCAATTCCCTTTTCGATATAATCATTAATTCCTTGACTAAATGTTGGGAAGGAGAAAGAGATGATACTCAAGACAAAAATTATTCTTTTCATAGGTTCACTATTTAATTTAAGGTACAAAATACGAAATTGAAATTCTTTCGCAGAAAGAGGTATTCTCCACGATCGATTAATTACCAAATAAAAAAGGTCTTTCTGAAACCAGAAAGACCTTCTATAAAATGTTTTGTTAATTAGTTGCGAACGAGCTCAACCTGATAGATTTCTCCATTCTCATTGTTCATTTTAAACAAATAAGTTCCCGACGCATACTGTCCAAGAGAAATAACAATCGACTCTTCTCCAGATTTCACATCAATCGAACCTGACTGAAGCTCTTTACCATCTAGATTGTAAACTTTCCAGTTACCTGAAAGCCCTTCGAAACTCACTAGTTCGATTTTCACCTCATCTGCTGTTGGATTTGGAAACACAGATACCGAAGCATTCGCAAATTCGTCTAAACCAATTGTCGAGAAAATCGTGATTGAATCACAGAAAACCGCCGTATCACATTGGTTCACAGCGTAGAAACAAACCGTATAGACTCCGTTCTGTGCATACGTATGTTGAGTGCTGAGACCTGTTCCAGTTGTACCATCTCCGAACTCCCAATAAACGGAATCATAATCAGTTGCTGTTCCGGTGAAGCTAGCAAGATCGTCAACAGATCCACTTGTAAATGAAGCCGTTGGAAGTGGATTCACGACTATGTCCAAAGTGTCAGCCATTCGGCAGGAGTTGTCTGAAAAAACAGAAACCTGAGCAGCGTTTGTTAGAGCTCCAGTGGTGTACGTATTTCCTGTTGTCGTCATGACTCCGTCCAAATACCAGGTATAGGTTTCCCCAGAAACGAGGTTATCCACCATAATCATCGTTGAATCGCCCGAACAGATGGTATCGATTCCAGAAATTGACAAATCCGTTGCGTTCGAAATATTTATCGTTACCACAAGTGTGTCATCTGTAGGCTCATCATCACCTAAGTTCACAATTAATTCAGCATTTAGAACCCCACCAGCTTCTGTATCTATAGTCGCCATCATTAGGTTTTCAACCGCAGAACCTGCCATGTTAAAGATCGTATCAAAATACGTTGCCGTTATTATCCCTGTTAAATTCAATTGAACAGGAACCGTGTCTTCCGCGTTTACGGTAATATTCGTTATGGTAACCCAGACCTCATCATTTACATCGCCACAATCTCCATCAAAAGGTTCGAATATAGCCGTTGCTTCAACATTTGATGGTGTTGTGAGAGAGTTTAATATTACCATATAATCTTCCGTCTCTCCGTAAGAGCCCTGACTTGAAGTACAAGCGTTGCCTGCAGGAATTGGTGCAAAATTGAATGTACACATCACCCTCATAGGCAGAGGAATACCAGTAACGCCTGTCGCAGGGATACTTACCGTTCCTGTGTGAGAAAGCGCGGCAGTTGCAGAAGCGTAAACTTGCTCAGACGCATCATATTGTCCGTTGTTGTCAATATCAATCCAAATGCTAAGTCCTTGGTCGTAGGTGCCACCTCCAACAAGAGCACTCATTGCATACGATCCACCAAGGTCCAAAGTCCAAACTGGCGTTACGAATGATGAGTAACCTGAACCCGAGCTACAGCCAGCATTCGTGGCAGATACCCCATCTATGGTAATATTATCAATAGCGTCACCATAGCTACAATCATTTGTAGGCCCTGTAGTAACTAGACATTGTGCAGAAACGTTGCTAAAAGAAAATAACGCAGCAACAAAGCCGAAAATGGCCCACCGAGTATTAGTGATTTTCATAGTAAGTTTGTTTTGTAGTTAACGTAAAAAAATGTTACGATGAACTTAAATCAAACAATATTTAATGAAATCCGTAGACAATAACCTCTTCATTTCTAGATGAATTAATCGATTTTACAACGGCTGTAAGCTCTGATTTGCCTTTTAACTGAACGCGAAAATCTTCATAAAACCCTGGGAGTATAGTTATCTCACCAACATCCATGGATTTGTTCTTCTTCTCGAGTGAAATGGAATACATGTCTGGCTTATCGCCAATATTGAAAACCCGAATAACTATCGATCTTTTTCTTCGAGAATAGGTATTGCTTTCCACTTTTGCAGTGAATTCATACGGGTACAGTGTGTTGGCATGACTGACGCGATACTGAGGAAAAGCCCTCCACGTATTTCTTAAAGTATCATATTTCTCCATGAACATACTCCAAACAACTTCGCCATCACGCGTTAACTCAATCGCGCGATTCAAATCACCCATGTTTACGAGAAGGTTGCCATTTTCAAGTTCCAGCAAGTTTCCCGTTTTCGCACTTTTGCCCTCCGTTAACGTATCAAAATCCATTGCAAAGTCGAATAATTTCATGGATTCCTCTGCTCCATCTTTGATTCGAGAAAAAATAACAACGCTTGACACCACTTTTGGATCCATGATAGAATCATTATTGAAGACTGCCATGTTCCCATCTTCTAACTGAACCGCTGCATGTTGTCTTCTGAAAAATCCCGTTGCTGCATGAGGTTCCTGAAATACGCCATAACCGCCGTAGGATTCCACAACTTTCCTCTTTTTCTTATCAATTACCACAATTCGACTGATATCTCTAAATCCGACAAAGACATGCTCGCCATCCGTCGAAGCTGCATTCATGTGTGTTCTCACGTCAAAACCATTCGCTCGCGTTCTTGAAAACAAATCAGCATCGATAAAATAGTCGTTGCTATTCCATGACCAGACCACCTCTCCTTTTGGGCTGTACTCGATCACCGTTCCGAATTCTACCAGTACTGAATCTAGCCCATTTGGTACTTTACGCATTACGTGATCCAAACCGAGAACAAGGTAATTTCCTGAAGGTAATTTGGTGAACTCATGGTGGTAATTCTCTTGAACCTCTCCATTCACTTGACCATCATTGGGAGCCTCCCAGATTTTGTTTCCATCCCTATCAAACTCGATTGCGGAATTACCCACCAAAGCAGTAAAAGTACCTAAGTCTGTCATCTTAAGATCGCGAATGATCGTTTCGGATGTCAGGCTGTCCATTTCTGGAAAGTACCAGCTCGGGACTCCCGCCCGATTCACGCCAACACGACCGTAATCGAAAAAAAGCAATCCTCTGGTGGCCAAATCCCGACTCATTTTCTTTCCTAGATAGCGATTCTTTTCTATATCGATCAGATCACTCCAACCGACAGAAAACTTCTGAACGGAACTCCAAGTCAATTTCTCACCTAAAGAGGTTAATCCTCGCACTTTCCAAGAATAATCACATCCAAATTCGAGGCTGTTGATGACCGTTTTATTCGCTTCGATTATCTGAACAATATCGCCTGTCTTTTTCGTCTCGTTTTGGATCAAAACTTCGTATTGTTGAGCACCTTCAACCCAAGGAAATTGAAAAAGAACAGAAGAGTAGTTCAAAGTGTCATTAGTGCTTGGGAAGTACTGTCCGACTGAATCGAATGTACACATCATAAGCAGGAAAAAGATCACTTTTTTAAGGACTTGTGTTCGAATATTTTTCATTGAGCACAAAATAACTACTTTTGATTGAACACAGCAAAATATTACGAATCCGTGACCGAACGCTACTTGCTCATCTTCCTTTTTTCTCTCATTGTAATAGCTAGTTGCACTTCAAGGCGCGCTCCTTGTTACCCTTACCAGGCTCCCGATAAAGTTCATGTTCCACCCAGTTTGCAAGATATTCCTGTAGAAGCTGAAGGCGATATGATTCGCTATGGACATGACTTGATTATGAATACTGCCAAGTACATCGGTCCAAATGGTTCAGCGGGACAATATCTCGGGAATAAAATGAATTGTACCAATTGTCACCTGGATGGTGGAATGCGTCCCTACGGATACAATTTCTTCAGTACTTACGGACGATATCCACAATACCGATCGCGTGAAAATACAGTTCTCACAATAGAGCAGCGCGTGAACAATTGCGTTGAGCGTCCACACAACGGAATCCCTCTTCCGTTAGATTCAAAAGAAATGATCGCAATTGTCTCCTATATTCAATGGGTGGGACAAGGCGTGCCAATTGGCAAAGTTGTTAAAGGTTCCGAGCAAATTTCACTAAACTTTCCAAAGCGACCCGCAGACCCGATAAAAGGGGAGAGAATTTATTCAGAACAATGCGCACGCTGCCATGGAGAGGATGGATTGGGGAAATGGCTAGACGATGAATCGACCTACGAATACCCACCGCTTTGGGGAGAGTTTGGTTATCAACCAGGGTCGAGTATGTTCCGCTTGATCAAGGCATCTCAATTCATCAAAGCTAATATGCCTTTTGAAGAAGCTACTTGGCAGAATCCTGTGCTTTCAGACGAAGAAGCCTTTGATGTTGCGGCATACATTAATAGTCCTGATCACAAAAGACCCACGAATAAGGGAGGGCTTGACTACAAGGATATTTCAACGAAATATGTTGATTATCCTTATGGACCTTACGATGATCCTTTTTCAGAAGCACAGCATAAATACGGACCTTTCCAGCCGATCATTGACTATCGCAAAAAAAACAAGCTTTACTTAAATTATTAATGTATGCGCATTTGTATTTTGACATTTCTTCTAGTAGGACTATCATTTCAACTAGTATCACAAGAAATCCAGCCGAAAGATGGGAGCATTTTAACGCAAACCTCTGTTTTACTTGAAGTACCAGAAGTGATTGGAGCCACTCAGTACAACTTTCAAATACACTCAACAAGAGGAACTCAAACATCTCATGAACCCAATCAAGCTTTAATTGTTGATAATCTGAATTTTGGTGAAAGCTATACTTGGGAAGTACAAGCGTTTGGGCATGAAGGAAAGATATTGAAAACATTCAATAACTCATTTGAAATCGCAACTTCGGCTTTAGTGGATACCACGCAGTTTCGCTTTCGTATTAATCGCGAGAAAGACCCAAGCAACCCAGAAGGAGTCATGTTTTTAGATTACAGCAGGGTTGCCATTTCTGCAGACGGAAAGCCAGTTTGGTTCATGCCAGAGAATGAAAAGCTTGACAACAAAAGACTTCGTGACTTCAAATTAACCAATCGTGGGACGCTCACCTATCTTGACATCACACAATGTGAAGAGATGGATCTGCAAGGCAACTCCATTTGGGTTACACCTTCAGACGGTTCATTTTCTGGCGATTCTTCGGATTACTATCATCATGAATTCACTCGTTTAAGCAATGGCAACTATATGGTTTTGGGCAAATCCTTTGTTGAAAGCGACATTGTGATAAACGAAAAGAAGATTGAAACCATTCCACTTTCAATAATAATCGAATATAATCCAGAGGGCGAGGTGGTCTGGACTTGGAGTTCAAATGACTATATACATCCTGAGGACATCATAAAAGTTGGTCAAAAAGTGGCTCTAGGAAATACTTTTGGGCACATGAACTCCTTTTATTTTGACGAACCAACGGGGGTGATCTATGCAGGTTTTCGCGATTTGAATTGTATTCTTGCTATTGATAAAGTAAGTGGTAATTTAATTCGTTCGTATGGTGATAAAATCCCATCAGACACCACGAAACAAGCGATTGGATTTTTCAGCAAACAACATGCGCCCATCAAAATATCGGATAACCGACTCCTTTTGTTCAACAATAACGATCGAAATCAGCCATCGAGTGTTCAGATAATTTCTGAAGTCACTGAATCAAATCCAACATCTACTATTGAATGGGAGTTTATTTGTGATTTCGACACTCTTATGCCTGCATCATCGGGAAGAATGGGGAATGCAGTTCCATTAGAAAATGAAGCTCTTTTGGTGAATATGGGTCAGGTAGCACGCATTTTTACAGTGACACCAAATAAAAGGGTGCTCTGGCAATGTTTCCCAGAACAATGGAATGCATCAACACAAACTTGGGCCCCAAAACCAAACTATCGTGTGTTCAGAGCTTCTTCCCTCCTTCCATTTTATTTTACCATGCAAATTCAACGGCAAGAGTCGGAGTTCGCCATTCGTATTGATAATGAAGGGAGTGAGATCGACACATACGAAGTAATCGTTTATAAAAACAAGCGTACTAAAGAAAAAGCAGAAGCCTCGTTCGTTCAAGTTGATGCAAAAAGTGCAGCAGTTATCGATTTAAAACTACTTTATCCCAAAAAGCTCCCCAAAACTATTATTGTTCAGGTTGTGTCCAAAGGTAATCCTGATCACGTTTCAATTCAAAGTTATCAGCTGAAATCAAAAAATTGAACGCAGAAAAGTATTTTTCTTATTTAGATTCCAACTCACAAAGATTTCTTGTGTCTTTTAAGTAGATGGAAAAAATTGTTCACATTCACCGCGATCTAATCGAATGCCTACAAGCAATAGCACAATTGATCCTAGTAGTATAATTCCTTCCAAAATTTCAATTTTTTATTAAAAATAACGAATTCTCAAAGCCCGTCTTTCAGGTGTTTAAACGACTCGAAGTTAGATTATGACCTTCCAAATTCGTAATTTAGTTTCGTAAAACTACTGCAAATGCGAAAACTTCTTTTTCTTATCTGCTTATCTGCGCTATTCAGCGTAAACGCTCAAAATAATTTCCAGTCTACCTATTTGAATCATCCAACTTTGCCAAGTGGTATTTTGGAAGCAGTTTCATGGACGAATACCCGTATGCAGCATCTTGAAAATCAGCAAGAATCCTGTTCAGGGTATCCACAAGCTTATGGAATTATGGGGCTACACGACGACGGAAAAGGCTATTTTCTTGAAAATGGAGTGAAAATTGCGGAATTATCAGGAATTTCTATTTCGGAGCAAAAACTGAATGCTGAAAATCAAATTGAAGCCTATGCCATTGCTTTGGAGACTCACCTGGAAGGCAGTACTGATGGCAACGCCGTAAAAGCTGCTTTATACGCGCTTAGTGAGATTCCAGATTCGGGCATGGTGAATTTTCTTGCAAGGGATTTACAAGTTTTTGAGGTACTCCGATTCATGTCCAATTCCGATCGCGCGGAAGAATTCGGTTTTAGTCCGCAGCATTATAATTTAGTATCCATTTTCGGCTCCGTTAATTATGAGGTGTTGAGTAGCGATAAAATCGAAGTTTCCGAAACGGGAATTACCAATGGGCAAGGGGCAGCTTACACGTTAAATGCCAACGCATCGTTACAATACGGTCCAGCCATCTGGAATCCCGCAGCAGTTTGCAATTTCAGTTCAAGACAGGGGGTAGCAATTTCAGCGATTACCATTCACACCATTCAAGGAACGTACGCTGGAGCTATTTCTTGGGCACAAAACTGCAATTCTGGTGTTTCCTATCATTACGTGGTCCGATCTTCCGATGGTCAAATCACACAGATGGTTTTAGAAGAAGATAAAGCTTGGCACGTTGGATCGGAGAATCCTTATACTATCGGTTACGAGCACGAAGGCTATGTGGATAATCCTATTTGGTATACCGAAGCAATGTACAACGCTTCTGCTGATTTAAGTCGAGATATTGTGAACAGCGGCTATGGAATCCCTCCATTGAGAACGTATTATGGACCCGCATCTATCGGAACAAATACATTGGGAGGATGTACGAAAATCAAAGGGCACCAACACTTTCCAAATCAATCCCATACGGACCCAGGCATTTATTGGAATTGGGAAAAATACTATCTATTGATTAACAATACGCCTACAATAACCACCATTTCGAATTCCTCTGGGTTGTATACAGATTCTGGGGGGTCCGCTGGCAATTATTCGGATGATGAACGAACATTATGGTTATTTCAGCCTTCAAATGTCAGTAGTATCACTCTCGACTTCACAAGTTTTGATCTGGAAATGGACTACGATTATCTATTTATCTATGATGGCGATTCTATTGGCTCCCCATTAATTGGCCAATTCAGCGGAACAAATTCCCCTGGAAATGTCACTTCATCAGGCGGATCCCTTTTGTTGGAGTTTAGAAGTGATTGTGGAACTACTGCTCCAGGATGGGTAGCGAACTTCATGTCTGTTCCAATCGATGTTACTGCACCTACTACTTCAATTACAGCTGGTGCCACTTGGCAAACGGATGATTTCAATATTGATTTTGTCGATTTCGATGCGGAATCTTCCATCAAAGAGCGCTTTTATCTTGTGTCTGAAAAAGCAATTACAGAAAATGCACCTCACAGCAACGGTAATTTTGGTTTTGCTAACGAATCCTTCGCAGATAATGCGAACAACTGGACGGATGTAACGGGAGTGTATTCTCTTCAGAGCGAAACGTTCAACTTTGCGGACACTAGCGAACAAAATTCCAATACATTTTTATCTGTAAACCAAACTGTTGGAAGTGAATACCTTTTTGAATGGACACAAAACATCACGAGTTCAGCCGTTAATCAACGAGCTGGAATGCACTTTTTCTGTGATGACCCGACGTTAACTAATCGTGGTAATTCCTATTTTGTATACTTGAGAGCTAATTCTGATCTCGTTCAAATTTATCGTGTTGCCAACAACGTTTTTTCGTTGGAACTTGATGCTAATTATGTCATAGACGAAAATACAGACTACACTTGCCGCGTTCATTATGATCCAGCCAGCGGTTGGATTCGCGTATTTATAAATGGTGATTTTGTTTCCGAATGGCAAGATCCAAACCCTTTTCAATCGGGTAACTCCATTTCATTAAGAACTGGAGGCTGCACAGCCATTTTTGATGATATCAAAGTCTTTAAATCCCGCGGCACGTCTGTTACCATTCCATCTGGATTTGGTGATGCAATGAGTATAGAAAGTGAAAATGCTGTAGCAACAGGTTTTGTCTATTCGCTAGTAACAGATAGCATGGACAATTGGTCAGCCCTGGTTGAGGAAGACTATTTACTCGACTTTTCAGCACCAATAATACCCTATTTGAACGACGGAACGAACAGTGATATCGATACTTTTTTCAGCGCAACAATTGCTGCCAACTGGTTCACTCAGGACATTCACTCTGGCATTTTAGAGTCGGAATATGCTATTGGAACAAGCTCTGGATTGGCTGATGTAGTGGCATGGACAACAATCGGTTTGAATTCATCAATCTCCCAAATTCTCAGTAATCCAATTTATGATCAAGTCTATTTTATTTCGGTTCGTGTACGGAACAATGCCGATTTAATGGACGAGTTAAGTTCAGATGGTCAGCGTTATATTGATGATTTAGGTATTTCAACCAACAACCTATCGAGCGCTTCCTTGTTTCCGAATCCAACCAATTCCTATTTTACTATCTCAGGGATAGAAGGCACGGTAAAAGGCTCAATTTATGCGCTTTCAGGTAAGCACTGCATGGATTTCGAAGCTCAAACTAATGACAATATATCGATCGCTGGATTTGCCGCTGGCGAGTACCAAGTGCTGCTTAGAAATAGAGAGCAAATGGTAGTCAAGAAAATAATTGTGATTGATTAATAGTACGGACACAAAAAAAGCCCCGACTGTTCAGTCGAGGCTTTCGTTTCTTTTGAGAATAGACTATTCTTCAGCAGCTTCTTCAGTTGCAGCTTCTTCGCCTTCCGTTTCCTCTTCATCTTCCTTAGCGTCAACTGCTCCACGAGCCATTTTAACTGCCATAACTACAGCGTTTGAAGGCTCTAGGAATGTTACTGAACCAAGATCGATATCAGAAATGCGAATAGACTGACCGATTTTTAACTTTGTAATGTCCACAGTAATCGCTTCTGGCAAATCACCAGGAAGTCCAATTACTCGCAATTTACGATAAGGTTGTCTTAATTTACCTCCATTCATTACACCGATTGCTGAACCTGTATAACGTAGTGGTAACTCAACTTTAACTGGTTTATCATCAACTAACTCAAGAAAGTCAATATGCATAGGCTTATCTTTTACCGGGTGCATATCAATCACTTGCATGATTGCCATTTTCTTAGTTCCGTCGATATCCAACTCAACCTGAAAAACATCTGGTGAGAAAATCAACTTCTCTAAATCTACTGACCTTACAGAAAAGTGAGTTTGCTCACCTGTACCGTAAAGCACACAAGGAACCTGCCCAGCATTTCTTAATGCCTTCGCGTCCTTCTTCCCTACGTTCGCTCTTAACGAACCGCTCAATTGCGCTTTTTTCATTGTTTATTATTTAGATTATAAAATGTGAACTTATTGATTCGTTCTTGCTGTTTCGGAGAATTACGTCTCCAAATAATTCTGCTACGCTAAGAACTCTAATTTTATCACTGTGTTTTTTTGGTGGAATCGTATCTGTTACGATTAACTCAGTGATTTTTGATTTTTCGATACGGTCAAAAGCTGGACCAGACAAAACAGCGTGTGTACAGAAAGCACGAACGCTTTTTGCGCCCTTTTCCATAAACAAATCGGCAGCTGTTGTCAATGTTCCTGCTGTATCGCACATATCGTCAACCAATACAACATCTTTTCCGGCAACATCACCGATTACAGTCATTTCTGCAACCTCATTTGCTTTCTTACGATGCTTGTGACAAATCGCTAGACCAACGTCTAAACGTTTTGCGTATGAATTTGCTCTTTTCGCTCCACCTGCGTCTGGCGCTGCCATTATGAGGTTTCCCGTATTGAGCTTTTCAATTTCATTATTAAAAATAGTAGACCCAAATAAATGATCTACCGGTACTTCAAAAAAGCCTTGAATTTGATCTGCATGCAAGTCCATGGTCATAATACGGTCAATACCCGCAGCCATCAACATATTCGCAACCATTTTTGCACCTATTGCGACACGAGGTTTATCCTTACGGTCTTGTCGTGCAAAACCAAAATAAGGAATCACAGCGATAATTCTTCTAGCGGACGCGCGTTTCGCAGCATCTACCATCAAAAGCAATTCAAAAAGATTCTCTGTTGGGGGCATTGTCGACTGAACGATAAACACATCCTGTCCACGTACAGTCTCTTCAAAAGAAACCTGGAATTCACCGTCACTAAAAGTAGTTTTGGTGACCTTACCCAGTTCTGCTCCGTAATTCTTAGCAATACGACTCGCTAATTCTTGTGATGCTGAACCTGCAAATATTTTAACTCTAGATGCCATCGATTTCTCTTTGAGAGCGCAAAGATAGGGATTTTAACCGTTATAAGTCTCTTAACAAGAATAAAATGCGATAAAATTACTTCTTGAATTCAATGTCGCGGTCATTAATGATGCCAATACGCAACGAAATGAAAAATGTATTGGTTTCAAAGTCATTCGGGCGTGGCATAAAATGATAACCTGTCTGTAGGTGTAAAAGCCACATTTTAAATCCAATCACTGGTGCAAAACCAAACTTTGTGCGATTAAAATCTGAGCGTAAAAACAGGTTTCCTCCGTAAGTCAATCCAATCCTATTGGGCTTCCACCAATATCCAACATCATAACCCAGAACTTTATACTTGAAATTGTAATTGAAACCCATGTGTGCGGCATGCGTTTGCGCTTGTAACAACCGAATTTGCTTCCATTGTCTCTCCCCTCCAATTTCAGCGACCAGGAACTTACCTTGCTGGAGTCCAAAATACGGCCCTGTTTTCTTTACACTTACTTTGGCATCTATTAAGCGCTTTTTGAATTCAAAAGGTTCTCCTTCAAAATTCTGGGCTGTAACCATTCCCGAGAGAGAAACAAAAAACAAGCATAGAAAAAGTAGTTTCATTTCTCTGGGATTTTATTCTTGATCATTTCAACAGAGTTCTGCAAAATCAAGGTGCTACTATCAAAGGCTGGAATGCACGCGCGTGTCATATTTTTCAAAGGATGATATAGTAAAGAGCCTTTTTTCGATTGATCGCTCAAAATATCAGAACGTTGGTCCATAGATTCTGTCCAGATTAAGGCGGCTCCTATAAAAAACATCATTTTTAGGACTCCGAGACATAATCCAGCCATTTTATTGAATAACGATAGCCGCACAATCTTTACCACTTTCTCAATGGCTTTTCCTGCGAAATAAACCATTGCCCCAACCGCAAGAAAAATAATTGCAAAGGAAACTATCGGAACGTATTCCGAGTTTGATCCTAAATCTTCGATTATTATCTTGGTTAGAAAATCTGAAAACAGAATTCCTGCATACAAACCAAGGAATAGCGCTAAGAAAGTAAATAACTCAATGATTAATCCTTTCTTGAAGCCATTCCACCCTGAAAGTCCAATGAAAATCAGGAATACAATATCCAATAAATTCACAGGCGTCTTATTCGTCGCAATCTTTGTTCAAACTTCCAGTAAAGCTAATTGCTACTTCAGACCAAAGTTTTGAAACACCGTCGTTTCCTTTGTGAAGCTCATAACAAACCTCATTCAAAGCGTCAATTCCTGTTTTTGCATTCCACTGATCTACATTAATAGAGGCATTGAAGCTGAAATCGTTTTCAACCATTTCAAAATCACCTGTAACTTCCACGGTTTGCCCATTCATCGTGATTGCAAGAAGTGCCTTGTTTTTGGCCATGTCGATAGAAATGACTTTACCAGTAATTTTAGGCGTGTTGATAGTTCCAAAGAAATGTTCTGTGATTTTCCCGTCGCGCTCTTCGTTATTGGAATTTACTGTTGCTGTATTAATGTCAAATTGAATTCCTTCGATGGCTGATTGTTGCGTTTCTCCAGCACCCACGGAAAATGTCACTTCATCGAACGTACCTCCAACAGCAACTTTATCGGTTGTCTTGTACGCCGTCCAAGTTAATTCATAGCTGTCTTCATTCAAACTGTAAAAACATTTCGCTTCCTCATTTCCTTCTGCCTCCTTTTCCTTTTCTCCACCTCCACATGATGCCAACACTAGAGTTAAACACAATGCGGCAAGCGTATAAAATTTCGTTTTCATGATATCAATTTTTTGATGTTTCTCGAAGTTAACAAAGAAATTTCAGATAATCTCAATTCCTCTCGAATAGTATTGTATCATTTGCGATTGCTTGAAAACATTTCTTGGGTTTGATATAAAAATATGTCTCCAACATCCGTGTTTAATTGTTTAATTTTGCAGTATGGATTTTGATGTAGAATTACGTTTTCGAGAGGTAGTTTCCGAATTGGAGGAAAGTTTTGGCGGAGGTATGGATGTACAGGCGATCCTGTTTCTTATCGGCGTGAACGAACTAGGAATTGGTTACAAGGATTTCAGTAAAAGCGAAAAAACAGATCTGCTTCATGTTGCGATCTGCACCCTACTAGAACCACACGGCTATTACGAATTTGAAGGCCGAGATAAAGAAAACTGGCCACATTTCAAACTTGTGAAAAATCTTCCTCCATTAGAAGATCGTGAGCAACAACATCTCATCAAAGAAGCAATTATCGATTATATGGTTGCCAACGAATACGTGAAACCACGGGTCGAAAAAATCTAACATTATTCGCCAGTAGGATCAGTAAAATGAATCCAAAATAGAATATCCGAAGTTCGAAGGGGCGTTTAACATTTATTCAGTAATGAATTCACTATCTTCGCAACTTAACTTTTGAACCTATGGAATTTTGGATTAAAGCCGCACAACTTATTTTGTCGCTTTCCATTTTAGTTGTTTTACACGAGTTTGGACATTACATTCCTGCTCGAATTTTCAAAACACGTGTAGAGAAATTCTACCTCTTCTTCAATTATAAATTTTCGCTTTTCAAGAAAAAAATCGGTGAAACTGAATGGGGAATCGGCTGGATTCCTTTGGGAGGCTACGTGAAAATTGCTGGGATGATCGACGAGTCGATGGATAAAGAACAAATGAAAGAACCGGCAAAACCATGGGAATTCCGTTCAAAACCAGCTTGGCAACGTTTGATTATTATGACTGGAGGTGTCATCGTCAACCTTGTTTTGGGGATGGTAATCTATGTTTTAATTCTTTTTGCTTGGGGAGAGGAGCGCGTCGACGTGAACAAATTAGATCACGGAATGGCAGTTCACCCTTACATGGAGCAATTCGGATTGCAATCTGGCGACAATGTCATTGCTGTGAATGGAGAGGAAGTTTATGGCCCGTCTGATGTTACTAGAGATATCCTTTTGCGCGGTGGACGAGAATTAACGGTCAAGCATATCGATGGTTCAACGGAAACAGTAAAACTTCCAGAAAGTATTGATTATAATGCCTTCCAAAAGATGGGTGGCTCTGGACTGTTTGGACTTCGATATACCAACAAATCTGTTCACAAAATAGCTGTATCAGAGGCTATTTCGAGCGAAAAGATACCATCCGAATCAACCATTGAAAAAATAGACGGAAAGAAACTATCCGCTATTGATATTCTTGATCCGGAATTCAGAAAGAAAGGCCATTCTGTTACTTTTTTGAATGGTGAGGAAAGCACAACACATAAATTAGATGCCAAAGAATTCCATCTCCTATTGTGGGCATCTCCAGCATTGAGCTCTGGAATGCTACCTGGTGATGAAGTCATGGAAATCAATGGTACCAAGATCGAATTTTATGACGAGCTTTCGAGCGAATTGTTTTCAAACAAAGGAGAACGAGTTGATTTAACTGTGAAGCGAAACGGGGAAATGGTCAACTTAACTACTCGCGTAACAGATGACGGAAAAGTAGGTTTTGCGCAAGATCCTGAATCGAAAATTAAATATGCGGATCAAAAAGCGCAGTATCATGTCGATTACAGTTTCGGAGCAAGTTTCGGAGCAGGAATTTCAAGAGGGTATTGGACATTGCATGATTACGTAAGTCAAATGAAATTCCTCTTCACCAAAAAGGGAGTTACTTCTATGGGAGGATTCGGAGCAATCGGCGGATTGTTCTCACCTACTTGGGACTGGCATTCTTTCTGGGCGAACACAGCGTTGATTTCAATCATACTGGCCTTCATGAATATTCTTCCGATTCCTGCTTTAGACGGTGGACATGTCGTTTTCTTGTTATACGAAATGATTACTGGTCGCGAGGCCCCAGAAAAGGTACTGGAGATTGCTCAATATATCGGTTTCTTCTTAATCCTAGGTTTGGTACTCTTTGCCAATGGAAATGATATTTACAAAGCACTATTTGGAGGCTAGCTTCAAGAAGATCATATTAGAAAGCCACTCAGTTGAGTGGCTTTTTTATTGTAAGTGAGCTTCCGATTCAATAGAGAATTTTGCGAAGATCTACTGTTTTCTCAAACTCTGGAATCTTTCGCTGAGTTTCTATTTTGTCTTTCGATACGAATTCTACAGACTCAACCTGACCCAAATATTCGATTATATAAGCGAATTCATTATACGTCCTTCTCGCGCCAGCTCCTATTCTTCTGTCTACCTTTCCGTTGATCGTGATTTGAATCGGTTTCCCTTTTTCCAGCATGCAAACTTTGTGATCGTTTCTTTTGGGCTCACCAATGGAAAAACTGTTGCCTTCATATTTTAAGTGTAATTCAAAACGATCTGCGTTTTGAGCGTCCAATGCGAAGAGTTCAAATGCCCATTTTGAGTTTTCTTTTTTGAAGAAAAAATGTTCTGGACATTGACTCTCTACAAACCAACCTGGAGAACCTCGTTCCTGCGAATGTTGCACGAGTCTCCTCTTTTCCTGCTCACTCGAATACCCAATGATATCCTGAATAAGTACTGCTCCAAGTCGTTGGACCTCTCGTTGATCGGTGCATCCTTTGGGAAGAACGAGCTGGTTCTCCTTCAAATAACCATTCGGTGAAGGAAGTGTTGAACTCCATTCGGAAAATACCTTTCGCATTTCATTATTGTAATACGCTTTCGGAATTCGAGCATGCTTCTTAAAGACGTGAAATACATGAATCATCGGATCAAGATAATGCTATTTCAAAAAATATGAGCATAAAAAAAGCCACTCTAAAAGAGTGGCTTAGTTCTTTGCAATGTATTTAGAACGCTTAAGCGCGTTTTACATTCGTTGCATTCAAACCTTTCGGTCCTTCTTCAATTTCGTACTCTACGTAGTCGTCTTCACGAATGTTGTCGACTAATCCTGTTTTGTGTACAAAGATGTCCTTTCCTGTTTCTTCGTCTTTAATAAAGCCGAAGCCTTTTTCTGTGTTAAAGAACTTTACTGATCCTTTTTTCATTCTATATTGATTAATTGTATTGCTTACTTAACTTCTTCAAATACTCTGTAAGTGCCAAAAGAAGCTGGACAAAACTAAGTAATAAAAATTGATAAATACCTTTTTGTGCAATAATCATTTCAAAATCAAGTTAAAAAGAGCTCTATAAACTCACTTTTTATTGGTTTTCAAGCGTGTATCTATTGGGATTTTAATGAATTCTTTCACGCTAATCTTCCCGAATTCAGGGTAAAGTGGGTTTAAAATGTAATTGTACTCCATCGGGATTATTGTCGAAGGCACTTTTAATGCAAAAATATTTTTCTCTTTCACGTATTTTCCGAAAATTCCCGTTGTTGAGGTCGAATATGGGTATACTTTCCACCTATCTGGTAGTTTTGTTAACTCTAAAATCTCGAAATTATCAGGAATTTCGACAACCGCTAGCAAAAGTTCTTTAGGTAACAACGCGACGTTATCGGAATGCACATAATATTCTAAAAGAGATAACGCTCTATTTTCGGAACAATAGACGGCTCTCGTTCCAACGTCATTCCAACGCCCTCCGAACTTTTCTGCACCAATTCCTGACAAGGTATCGTCCTTGAATTTAACATTGGCAATTCGGTAAATTAGCATTAACTATAAACGTTGTAACGGATTCTGTTGATGGCATCGCTCACCATTTCGAAGCCGAGACTACTATCTAGTAACTCAAAAGGCACTTTGTTACCCAAAACTTTTGATGGCGTAAGTAACCACTGTCTAAAATCCTCTTTGGAATCAAAAACTTCGTAGCCGAGACCGAATAATTTTGCCAATTCGTAGATTCGCTCAGATGTTTCACGACCATACACTTGCTTCTTTTGCATACTACTGATAGAAACGGGCAAGATGTGTTCGAATTCTTTTTCGGTGGCACCAATACTTGTAATAAAGCCTTTCCAATCGGACTTAGCGACTCCCAAACGTATACGATCAATCAGCTCTAGGTTGTAGCCTGGAGCCTCTTTTGCATTGTAGGCCACCCAAAGAGGAGAGTATTTTTTAGCACTACGTGCACTTGATTTTTCTGACCAAGTAGCATCCAGTTTTTTAGCTGCGTTTCCGCCCATGATTGTAAATTTACATCTATACAAACGTAAAAATACAATTTTTGTTACAGATTAACAAATCAATTTACGCGAACAAGCGTTGAATGCACCGTACCTGATTCTTTACGAATTAAAACAACGTAAGTCCCTGCTGGCAACGACTCCGTATTCATTTTAATATCGTGTCTTCCTTGGTTTAGGTTTCCATCATACACTTCGAGAACCTTTCTATTTTGCTGATCGTAAATATCAATTTTTACCCATTCGTTAAGCGCCGCAAAACGAATTGTAGCGTTCGCTCCAGCTGGGTTTGGGTAGACTAGGGCCTGATCTTTGGCCAATTCTTCCTCTTCTAATCCAACGTTACAGGCACCCAAAAGTGGATAGAACGTGACCGTATGTTCGAACAAGCTTTGAACGTTGGCAGCGCTCACCCCAAACCAATCCTTTAGAACAGACGCGTAAACATCTCTAAAGTCAATTTGCATCGGAATGCCTTCTTGATTGACGATGGTATCTCCGATCACAGGATTTGGCCCCATAATTTGAAAATCTAGACACGTTCCGAACAAAAACATGGGAGCAGCATCGCCATGGTCTGTTCCGAAGCTTGCATTTGAAGCGATTTGTCTCCCAAATTCAGAGAAAGTCATTCCCGCTACTCTATCCGCAATTCCCAATGCTTGTAAATCTTGCTGAAACGAAGATATTGCATCAGACAATCGCCAAATTAGATCCGCGTGAGCGCCTTGCTCAGGATCAGTAGAAGTCACCTGAGAGTCATGAGTGTCAAATCCATTGATATTCAATACGTAAACTTTCGTTTTTAAACCACCATGAATCATATTTGCGACGTGGTGCATTTGCTCAGCGAGTGGATTATTCGCAACATCATACAATCCAATATTTGAATTTCCTGCATTTGCTGCATTGTTGATTTGTGCTCCATAAGCATTTGCCTGCGCGATCAAAGTTGATAGATACTCTATATGATCCCCATAATATGTCCCGTCATTTACGGAAGAACTTGCGGTAAGACTATACACATCCGTTGGATCAACGACGGCATGACTAAAGTTCGCCATTAAGCCCTGACACGTTGAAGAAACCTCATACCCCATACTAATTGCAAAGGGATCTGGATTCTGTGCATTTGGATACGCATCTGGATAATTTGGATAGTGGTTGTCAAAGTTTCGTCCCAACCAACCTGTATCAGCCGGTGAGTCAATAAGTCCTGAAGACCAAATATCCATTGATCTGAAGTGCGAGCGATTCTGTTCTGGATATCCTACATTTTGAATAATCCCCAGATGACCATCGTTGTACATGTTCTGCATGCCGGTCATAATAGGATGAAAACCAACTGCATTTGTCAAGGATAAAATCGAGGTTTCTGGTATCAAAACGTTATCTCTCTGGATTACAAGGTTGTCGTATTGGTCGATTGGAATCACAGTACTCAAACCATCATTTCCACCGTTTAAGCGAATCACCACCAAAACACGATCGTCTGCCATATCGGCAACCTTGAACATTTGCTTTGCTAGTGACTGAATTTTAATTCCACTTTTAAAAACTATTGGCACCCCAGCGGATGCAATGGCCATATTTTTTACAAAATCTCTTCTTTTCATTGCGTTCGTTTTTTATGGGGATTACATAGTATGAAATTCTGGCATCTGGAATAAGCGGGCTAAAACAGATTCCACTCGTAATCGCACTGGATCCTCATATGTCGGGTTTCCAATATTGTTCTGATAGTCGGTATACTCGACAGTCCATTCAAAATCTGGCAATCCACCCGTGAGAATTGCTTTAAGTGTTAACGACTGTGCCAACGAAACACCTTTTGGACAGAACACGTCTGTGATATCTTGGATCACTGTTGGAGCATCGTAAGGATTCGAAAGTCCATCCACAAAAGTTAAAGCATTTATTTTCCAATTGTCACCATTGACAGGCACTCCTGTGCCAAGGGTTAACCAAAGAGCAACATCGAAGCGCGTTTTAATATGCGTTGCGTTCACCCAAAGTTTTGAGAATGAAGGTTCTTGATAATACGCGGTCCATCCAGCAACGCTAGGCGGGGTTGCATATGCTTGACCAAGAACTTCAGCGAAGAAATAGACGTTCAATTGCATCTCATAATCTGTCGCCAACCCGAAAGAAGGTGAGGAACCACAGCAGTTAAACATTGAATAAAGAGCATCAAGGGGTCCTTTGATCAAGGCACCTCGAACCGAAATATCATAGAAATGTTCACTCGTAAAAAGCTCACTTAATACTGGGCCGATCTGATAGTTGTTCACAATCAATGTATTCGCCATTTCAGCAATTACTGTGGATTCTACTGAAGGAGTCAAATCGTAATTCACAAAATAACGATACAACTTTCGACAAATATGATTGGCTACTTCATCTTGTAGAAAAATAACATCGATCAAGTCCGCATATTCGTTGGCACCATTATCAGGAATGACTGCATTGTTGAATTTCGACGACATCGTTTTTGTCGTATGATCATGGAGAATTGTGTCATAAACCGCGTCTACCGTAGTCGCTGTGTCACTCAATGCACCTGAAACGTAATATCCAGTAAGTATTTTTGCTGCTGCTGCTACGTCATCCTCAGTATAATTGGTATAATCTCCTGGTCCAATTTGCGGACCTTTTCCAATGGTGAACAGTTCCAACAATTCTCGTGCATAATTCTCGTTCGGACTAAAAACGTTGTTCGTTGCACCATTTAAGAATAAGAGCATGTTCGGATTGATTGTCATATCCTTCACAAACTGCTTGAAATCACCCAGTGCATAGGTGCGAATCAATGTGAAATAGTCGTAGGTTGCTCTTGAGTCTCCACCTGGAGTTGCCGAGAAATGGTTTTGCCAAAATAAACAGATTTTCTCTGCAACGGTCAACGTTTCGTTGTTCAGTCGATCCATCAACCAACCAGCCATGGAAAATTGACGGGCAGTTACTGTTGTTTGAACATCTACGGGATTGGTTGGATATACAGAATTCACCCAAGTTTGCCCTTGCGCTGCTATTGCCTCGTCTGGATGGAACGTGAGTGGATCACCTATAGCTGGAATCTGCATTATGGAGGTTACAGTTGCATTCATTCCATTCGCAACGGCATTGAGAATTTCTTCATTGGTTGCTCCGAAAGTTGCTCTACGCAATAAGTGTCCAGCTTCGGCCTTTGTCCATTGTCCTGTATATGGAGTCAAGCTCAACGAGACTCCTCCAGCGACTGGTTCATTTTCAGGCATAGGTTATTGTTTTTAGATTAGCAAATCAATTTACAAAATCGAAATCTTAATTCCCAAAAAATCAAGTACCTATTTATTGTCTAGGAAGTTAATGTTTCGCGTTAATCCTGTAAACTTTGTTCTCTTCACCGCGCTGTTCTTAAACAATTCTCGAAACACCTCTTCGGACAAATCGTGCCACTCAGCTTTAGACATCTTCAAAAGGCTCTCATGTGGATCGAAAGCATTTTCTGTATGCGGTTTCGAAAAACGGTTCCATGGACAGACATCTTGACAAACGTCACAGCCGAACATCCAATTATCCATATAATCCCTGAATTCTCCAGGTAGAATAGCGTCTTTGAGTTCTATAGTTAGGTACGAAATACATTTTGAACCATCCACGACATAAGGAGCGACGATAGCCTCGGTTGGACAAGCATCTATACACTTGGTACACGTTCCACAATAATCTTTTATCGGTCCATCAGGAACCAAGTCTAAATCTAGAATCAATTCAGCGATAAAGAAAAAGGAACCGTGCTTAGGGTGAATCAAATTGGAATTCTTACCTATCCATCCCAAGCCACTTTTTTGGGCCCAAGCTTTATCCATTACTGGGGCTGAATCGACAAAAACACGTCCAGATACTTCGCCGATTTCCAACTGAATGAAATTTAAAATCTCTTTGAGTTTATCCTTAATTACATAATGATAATCCGTGCCGTACGCATATTTCGAAATTCTCGGAGCTTCAAGGTCTTTCTGAGTTTCTTCTGGGTAATAATTAAGAATCAACGAAATAACAGACTTCGCATCGTCTACCAGAAGCCTTGGATCCACACGCTTATCGAAGTGATTTTCCATGTATGCCATTTTTCCGTGACGCTCTTGTTTCAACCAAACTTCCAGCTTCCGCGCTTCATCTTCCAGAAAATCAGCTTTCGAAATACCACAAAACATAAAGCCGAGTTCTTTCGCCTTTTGTTTGATTAGTGCCGTATTTCTTTCTGAAATCATGATCGTCGGCAAGATAAGGAATTGAAATGGATGATCTTCGAATGCTATAAATTGTTCGTCGCTATTTCAATATAAAAAGACGAGAATTCTTTAATTTTGTTCTAGATATAGTATATTGAAATTCAGGAGTTATGGAAATGGTAGTGGAGAATAGAATAGAGTTGAAATTATTAAATCAGCGAAACGCGTTGAAAACGCATCGGATGTATGATCAGTTATCTGATCTTCAAGATATTCGTACGTTTATGGAGTGGCATGTTTTTGCGGTTTGGGACTTCATGTCACTCTTGAAATCACTTCAAAATCATTTGACTTGCACCAGTGTTCCATGGTTTCCGAGTCGCAATGCTGTTCTTTCCAGATTTATTAATGAAATTGTTCATGGTGAGGAGAGTGACCTGAATGAGAAAGGCGAACCAAAAAGTCATTTTGAAATGTATCTCGATGCTATGGAACAAGTGGGAGCAAACACGCGTCCTATCCATGCATTTATCGCGTCTTTAACGAGTGGTGTTTCAGTTCAAGATGCGATTGAAACTCTGGACATAGCGAGTGGCGTGAAAAACTTTGTGAAATATACGTTCGAAGTGATCGCGACGGAAAAACCTCACATTATTGCCTCTGCATTTACCTTCGGTAGAGAAGATGTTATTCCTGATATGTTTATCGAGATTCTTCGCGGTGCTGATAGTGATTCTACCCAGTATGACAAGCTTGTATATTACCTTGAGAGGCACATAGAACTTGATGGGGATGAACACGGACCATTATCACTGAAAATGATCTCTGAACTTTGTGGAGACGACTCTCAGAAATGGGAGGAAGCAACAGAAACAGCAAAAAAATCTTTGGATATGCGAATGGCGCTTTGGGATGCTATTTCGAATCAAATGACCCGAAGTGAAGCTTAGTGACCAGATAATGCACCGATACATTTTTCTCGAATCTCCCATAATTCTGACTCTGAATAAGGAATGTTATTTTCTGAAATCCAATTTTGAAGAAATTCTTTATGTTCTTTCACTTTTTCCGAAATCACATAATTTGGGGCAATTGGTTTCTCAACCATAAGTTGATTTGAAAACGATTGATAGTCGCTTCTAACTGTAGTTGCGTCGAGGTAATCATTTCCTATTTTCAAATAACAGTGCGCCTCGGGAATTCCTTTGAGTTCGAATTGTTTTAAAACTTCAGCAATTTTGGGGGTGTTTTCGACTGTCATAAGGTAGATCCCGAGCAGTAATTCAACGTTAGGAATTTCATTTTTCTGTGCGATTTGATAAAGAAAAGCGTGTTTTGAACTGCACGTACCTTTTCGCTCCCGCCAAACCAGATTGAAATCCTCTCTGTTCTCATTTCTACCGTAACCGAAATTACGGACACTTCTTACGAGGTCTTCCCAGCTTACACATCCCGACTCAATGATGTCCTGTGTAATATCATCCTGAGATTTGAGTTCCATTAAAACAATCCTCCTTGTGTGAAACCCATGTTTTTTCCGAGATGCTTGTACGCTTTATCTGTGACTTTTCTTCCTCTTGGTGTTCGCATTAAAAATCCTTCTTGAATGAGAAAAGGCTCATACACTTCTTCAAGTGTTCCTGCGTTTTCTCCGATAGCTGTTGCAATTGTTGTCAACCCGACTGGACCTCCTTGAAACTTGTCAATGATGATTGAAAGGATTTTGTTGTCCATTTCATCCAAACCATTCGTGTCAACATTCAAGGCTTCTAGCGCGTGATTGGTAATTTCAATGGTAATTGTACCATCTCCACGGATTTGGGCAAAATCACGGACACGTCGTAACAATGAGTTGGCAATACGCGGCGTACCACGACTTCTGCTTGCAATTTGATATGCCGCCACTTCTGTAGTAGCAATATTCAGTAATCCCGCGGATCGTTCGACAATGGTGGTGAGTGTTTTCGCGTCGTAGTATTCAAGCCTAGAATTAATTCCAAAGCGAGCTCTCAAAGGAGATGTTAGCAAACCAGATCGCGTCGTTGCACCGATAAGCGTAAACGGATTCAATTCAATCTGTACTGTTCGCGCATTTGGCCCTGAATCGATCAAAATATCGATACAGTAGTCTTCCATTGCAGAATAAAGGTATTCTTCAATTACTGGACTCAAACGATGAATCTCATCTATGAAAAGCACATCTCCTCGCTCTAAATTGGTTAACAGTCCTGCTAAATCTCCAGGTTTATCTAAAACAGGACCGCTAGTCACTTTACAATTCACGCCAAGTTCATTGGCTATAATGTTTGCTAAAGTCGTTTTTCCTAAACCGGGAGGTCCGTGCAATAATACGTGGTCTAATGGTTCATTTCGGAGTGTAGCAGCTTGTACGAAAACTTTCAAATTGTCCGTAACTTTTGGCTGCCCAGCAAAATCTTCCAAACGTTTCGGTCGAAGCACTTTATCATAGTCCTGCTCCCCTCCGTTTCCTGCCTCCTCTCTATAATCGAATGAATCTTCCAATAGTTCCGTGTCTTTGAACAATTTAACCAAAAATACAAAACCCTGACGATACTGCGTTGAGTATGTCAGGGCTTCATTTCTTTTAGTTTCGTTTAATGCTCCTCTTCGCCTTCTGCTAAAGGTACATCTTGTGGAATAAAATCCTCTTCAGCTCCTGGCTTCGAGTAATCATAAGGCCATCTGTGAACAGTTGGCAATTCTCCTGGCCAATTTCCATGTACATGCTCAACTGGTGTTGTCCATTCAAGTGTATTTGATTTCCAAGGATTCTGCGGTGCTTTTGGTCCTCTAAAAATTGAGTAGAAGAAGTTGAACAAGAACAAAATCTGTCCAAACGCCGCTATAATAGCAAACACCGTAATGATTACGTTTAAGTCCATCATCATTTCAAAGGACCCTGAATCGAAGTCCTGGTAAACACTATAATCGTAATAACGACGTGGCGCTCCTGCTAATCCAACAAAGTGCATTGGGAAGAATACACCGTAGGCTCCTACAATAGTAATCCAGAAATGAGCATACCCTAAACGCGTATTCATCATTCTTCCGTACATCTTAGGGAACCAATGGTATACACCTGCGAACATACCTAGTACCGCTGACATACCCATTACAATGTGGAAGTGAGCTACAACGAAGTACGTATCATGAATAGCGATATCAAGTGCCGAATCTGCTAGGATGATTCCCGTTACACCACCAGTGATGAACGTTGATACCAATCCAATTGCGAAAAGCATTGCAGGTGTGAAGACGATCGATCCTCTCCAAAGCGTTGTAATGTAGTTAAACACTTTCACAGCAGATGGAATTGCAATCAACAAGGTTGTAAATACAAAGACACTACCTAGGAATGGGTTCATCCCCGTTACGAACATGTGGTGACCCCATACTATGAAGGAAAGGAAACCTATCGCAAGAATAGATCCGATCATCGCGCGATATCCGAAAATTGGTTTACGCGAATTCGTAGAAATAATTTCAGATGAAAGTCCCAGTGCTGGCAACAATACAATATATACCTCAGGGTGACCAAGGAACCAGAATAAATGCTGATACAAAAGCGGCGAACCACCATGTTGGGTAAGCATTTCTCCGTTTACAATAATATCAGAAAGGTAGAAGCTCGTTCCAGCCAATCTATCCATCATTAGCAATACAGCCGCAGAAAGTAAAACTGGGAATGATAATACCCCAAGAATAGCCGTTACGAAGAATGCCCAAATTGTCAAAGGCAAACGTGTCATTGACATTCCCTTTGTTCTTAGGTTTAATACTGTAACGATGTAGTTCAAAGATCCAATCAATGAAGACGCAATAAAGATCGTCATTGAGAACAACCATAAAGTCATTCCTAAACCAGACCCGCTAACTGCTTGTGGTAACGCTGAAAGTGGCGGATAAATCGTCCATCCTGCCATTGCTGGACCCGTTTCAATGAAAAGAGAACAGAACATAATTAATGACGAAACGAAGAAGAACCAGTAAGAAAGCATATTCAGGAATCCTGATGCCATATCACGTGCTCCGACTTGTAACGGAATTAAAAGGTTTGAGAATGTTCCAGACAATCCACCTGTCAATAGGAAGAATACCATGATTGTTCCGTGAATCGTAACTAAACCAAGGTACATATCTTCTGCTAAAACTCCATTAGGAGCCCATTCATCTCCTAAGAAGAAAGATAAGAATTCTGAACTTTCTCCTGGCCAAGCCAACTGAATTCGGAATAAAATTGATAACAACATCGCCACAACCCCCATGAAAACCGCAGTCATTAAAAACTGCTTACCAATCATTTTATGGTCTTGGCTAAAGATGTACTTTGATACGAAACTTTCCTCGTGGTGCCCGTGATCATCGTGATGTCCGTGTGCTTCGTGCGCTACTGCCGCCATGCTATCGTAATTTAATTTATTTTTTAATGCTATTTATTATACGTCTGCTTCTTCCATTTCTGGTTCTTCAGGCGCAATCATTCCTTCAGGATTCTCATCGTCTCCTTCTGGTGTATCTTCGCTTTTGTTCTTTTCAGCTTCTGCTGCCATCTCCTCAGCATACGTCATCGCCGCTGGCAATCCGTAATAGGTATTAGCAAAAGTTGAATTGTGAACTTTTCCAGCTTTTGTTAATCGCTTTTTACCGTCAATTAACTCATACTTTCCATTCATCCACTCATCGTATTCTTTTTCTTCAAGAACAACAACAGTCATTTTCATTTTGTAGTGAGATCCTCCACAGATCTTATTACACATCAACACGTAATTGAATTTTTCATCCTTTTTCATCTCACGCATTTCTGCCGTGGAAATATCTGGAGTAAACTTGAATCGTGTGATACTTCCTGGAACCGTATTCATTTGTGCACGGAAATGTGGGAAGAATGCAGAGTGGATTACATCTTTTGATCGGAACGTAAATTCATACTGCTGATTTTTGCGAAGGAAAAGTGTATCTTCTAAAATATCATCCATTGCCGCAGAATCAAATTTCTTTTCATGGCGCTGCTTCATTTGATGAAGAAGACGAATTAAGCGCTCCTTTCTGCTGAGATCTGTCAACATAGCCTCTCTTGACTCCGCCGACATGATTATGTTAGGATCGTTTAATTTAGCTTCCAGTGCGTTGATACCAGATGTACCGTCTTCCATATTGAAAATCGCTGAATCTATTGTTTCTGAAGTCATCAAAGCCAAAGGATTCTTGCTTTCATCTGTCAGTTTGTAATCGTATCGACCCAAAACGTTGTCTGGTCCAGCATAACGTGCAGTCCAATCAAATTGCTTCGAGAACAACTCAACGCGGATTGCTTCTGGATCTGCTGCACTTGTTGCGTCATTCCAACTACGTAATCCTAGAATAATAATTACTGCAAGTACAACTGCAGGAATTACTGTCCAAACCATTTCCAACTTATTGTTGTGTGGGTAGAAAAATGCTGGTACTCCTGGCTTCTTAACATATTTAAATGAGAACCAAAATAACAACGCATTCGTAAAGAAGAACACCAAAATGACGATAACAAAATTGACGTTCAATAGCCAATCTGTTTCTTTACCATGAATGGAAGCCGCATCTCCACGACCAGTCCAACCATACTTTAACATCAACCAAATAAAGCCAATGAATAAGAATGCCATGAAACCCAACATTAAACGTGCATTCAAACGATTGTCACGGTTTGAGATTTCATTTTCCTTTTTATCGGTGAGTTTAGAAGACAACTCATAGACACGCATTATCTGTGCTAGAGCTATGACTCCTAGAACTACTACTAATAATATAAACAATTTAGTTACCATCTATCTGTGAATTATTCTGTCTATTATCTATTAAATATCGTGATGAATACTCTCATCCAAGAACGGGTGATGCACTGGTGTTAAAGGTGCTTTTGTTAAATTAGTGAGGATTACTTTAATCAAAAGTCCTCCAAGCAACAATCCTATACCAATTTCAATAAACCCAGGGTAAGCACTTGGCCCTTGTGAACCAATAGCAATCATTTGATATGCGTCCAACCAGTGTCCTGCCAAAATAATCACCCCAACGAATGTCAAAATACCTGCATGTCTTTTTGCGTCACGTGACATTAAAATCAACATTGGGAATGCAAAATTAATGATGAACATGAAAAAGTACATGAATTTAAAGTTGTCAATTCTAGTTACGTAGTACGTTACTTCCTCAGGAATGTTTGCATACCAAATCAACATAAACTGTGAGAACCAAAGGTATGACCACAAGAATGAAATCGCAAACGTCCATTTCCCAAGGTCGTGAATGTGACTTTCATTTACTTTTGGCAAATAACCTTGTTTCTTTAAGTGTAGTACTAGCATCACCAATACGACCATTGTAGAAACCCACATTCCTGAGAATGTGTACCATCCAAACAATGTTGAGAACCAGTGGTAGTCTACAGACATGATCCAATCCCACACTGAAGTCGAACTAAATACAGCGAAGAAAACTAAGAACAATGCTCCTTTTCGGTAGTTCAAAAAGTGAATTTCTGTCCCACCTACTCTATCTTCTTCTAACGAACGCTTTCTGAACCCGCGAAGGAAGATTAAATACGTTGCAAGATAAACCACAGTTCTAATCCAAAAGAATGTTTTGTTCAAATAGAAAGACTTACCATCTACAATCGCATCATAATGATGGCTTTCTGGATTTACCAATTCTGGATCCATCCAACCATATACGTGCGCTCCATCATAAAGCGTAATAATCAGCAAAACTAGCGCCAAGGCACCAACTCCATATGGCAAAAACATCGCTACCGCCTCAATTGGTCGTTTGATATATGCATACCATCCTGATTCTGTCGCATAGTTTAGTGCAAGGAAAAACAATGCCCCTAACCCAATACAGAAGTAGAAGAAACTATTCGCCAACGCTCCACCTAGGATCCGTGATAAAAATAGTTCATGTGAATCACCGCTGTGAACAATTAGACCAATGATCAAGCTTAACACTCCAACTGCCATTAGGCCGAAAGAGAGGTAATTCGCTTTACTTGTTACTTTAAATTCCATCGTATTTCGTTCGTCTAGTTTTTAAATCTTACTTTCCTGCTTCTGGAGTTTCATCAGCATCAGCTTCCACATCTGCAGGAGCTGCGACTACTTTACCTGTCCCATAATCTTCATCCTGGAAACGTTTGATGTAGTGCACCAATGTCCAGATTTCTTTCTTATTGATGATAGATCTGTGAGCGCCCATTGCATTTCTACCGTAATAGATAGAATAGAACATCTGTCCTTGCGAGATTGTCAAATTCTTATAATCCGGCACTCCAATGTAAACACCATTTGTCATCATTGGACCATTTCCGTCTCCTTTCTCACCGTGACAGTGTGCACAGTTCGTATTGAACAATGTTTTTGCATCTGACCAAAACGCTTTGTAGTTGTTTGAATCTGCAATATCAGGAAGTGGTAATGGGTTGTGCGTAAACTCGGCAGCTTTTTCGTAAGTATTAACCGAAGTTAAATCCTCACCATACATACCGTGTGTAACGCGGAACTCAGCACTTGCTTTATACTTAAAAGGCAACATCAACATTACTTCTGTCGAATCCGTTCCAAAATAAGGAATAGTTCCCGACGGAGGTGTAAGTGCAGACAACTGCATTTTTGCGTCCATATTCTCTCTTTCCCGGATGTGCCCGTAATCAACGTTTGGCTCAATCGCTGGTGAACGATACATATCTGGCATGTACTCCAATCCCGGACTGTCTGGATCTGAAGAACATGATCCTAGAATCACGGTTGTTACTGCCGCAATTGCTATATTTCCTATTATTCTAAATTTCATTTTCATCTTCTGAACTGAAAAATTATGCAACATCTTTTTGATCCAACTCGACAATTCCCGTTTCTTTCAACATCGCTTCGAGTTCTTCCGCTGAGAATTGTGAATTCTCAGAAGTTCTAAGCTCCATCACAAAACGATCATCTGTCGTTCTTGGATCTGGATTTTGAGCTGGCATCCCTGGTAACGTTTTATTTCGCAAGAAATAAGTAATCGCCATTCCGTGAGCAGCACAAAGTACCGTGAACTCAAATGATATTGGAATGAATGCAAGAATGTTGTCCATGTACGTAAAGTTTGGCTTACCTCCGATATTCATTGGCCAATCTTGAACCATGAAATAACGCATCCCGATTGTTGCCAATGTAAGACCAGTCAATCCATAGAGAAAAGCCATGATTCCCAAACGTGTATTCTTAACACCAATTATTGGGTCAATACCGTGGATTGGGAATGGAGAGAATACCTCCGAAACCTTCACACCTTTTGAGACCAACTTCTTAGCACCGTCTTTTAGCACGTGGTCATCGTCGTACATTGCATATATTACTTTATCTGCCATGTCTATTCGTTATTATCGTTAGTATCGTTTTTCGCTTCTACGTCTTCTGTCGCTACATCTGTTGCATCTGCTTTTGGTGCTTCTACAACTTTTACCGCAGGTGCTAAAGGTTCATCGTGATGATCGTCTGGAGCGTTCTTGTAGGATTCTCCTGAAGATTTCAGAATTGTTTTCAATTCATTCAATGCCAATACTGGGAAATAACGAGCGAACAACAAGAAGAACACAAAGAACAATCCAATCGTTCCAACATATACTCCAAGGTCAATGTGACTTGGATAATGCATGCTCCAAGATGAAGGCAAGTAATCACGGTGTAGCGATGTTACGATAATTACGTAACGCTCGAACCACATTCCGATGTTTACGACAATTGAAATAATGAAAGTAAAAAGTAGACTTCTACGCAATTTCTTGAACCACATCAACTGAGGTGAAACAACGTTACATGTCATCATTGCCCAGTAAGCCCACCAATATGGACCTGTTGCACGGTTGATGAAAGCATAAGCTTCATATTCAACTCCAGAATACCACGAGATGAAAAGCTCCGTAATATATGCCGTTCCAACTATCGAACCAGTAACCATAATTACAATGTTCATGTACTCGACGTGCTTCGTATGAATGTAAGCTTCCAGATTCATGGCTTTACGCATTACTAAAAGTAAGGTTTGTACCATTGCGAATCCTGAGAAAACGGCTCCAGCTACGAAGTATGGAGGGAAAATCGTTGTATGCCAACCAGGAATTACCGATGTAGCAAAGTCAAAGGATACAATCGAGTGAACCGAGAATACAAGTGGTGTAGCCAAACCAGCCAATACCAATGAAACTAATTCAAAACGATTCCAGTGTTTTGCACGGCCAGACCAACCGAAAGACATAATCGAATACATCTTTTTTGAAATTGGCTTTTTAGCGCGATCACGAATGGTTGCGAAATCAGGTATCAAACCAATGTACCAGAATACGAGTGAAACCGATAAGTAGGTTGAAATCGCGAATACATCCCAAAGAAGAGGTGAGTTAAAGTTTACCCAAAGCGAACCGAAGTGGTTTGGAAGTGGTAATACCCAGTATCCTAACCAAAGACGTCCCATGTGGATCAACGGGAAGAGACCTGCCATAAATACGGCGAAAATGGTCATCGCTTCTGCTGAACGGTTAATCGCCATACGCCATTTTTGACGGAATAGTAGCAATACAGCTGAAATCAGTGTTCCGGCGTGTCCGATACCTACCCACCAAACGAAGTTGGTAATATCCCAGGCCCAACCAACAGTTTTATTCAACCCCCAAACACCGACTCCAGTGCCAAGTAGGTACAGAATACAACCGACTCCGTAAAGTCCGATGATTAAAGCGATCCCAAAAAGGATGTACCACATTCGTGGGGCCTTGTCCTCAATCGGTCGACAGACATCTTCGGTGATGTCATGATAGGTCTTGTGACCTAAAATGAGGGGTTCTCTAATTGCTGCTTCCTTATGCATTACAATAGGGTTTTATTTCGGTTAATGTTCTTTATTCTCTTTATTCTCTTCGCCGTGTCCTTCGTGGTGCGCAACTTGTAATTTTGACAATTCTTCGTTGTACTCATTACGAACTTTCACTTTGAACCAAACGTTTGGTTTAACACCAACTTCTTCCAATGCTTGGTAGGCTCTTTTGTTGTCAGCGCTCTCACGAACTGCCGAATTAACATCGTTCCAGTCACCAACTGTGATCGCATTCGCTGGACAAACATCTGCACAAGCTGTTGAGTAATCACCATCTTGTACTGGTCTACCTTCAGATTTTGCATCCAATTTACCTGCTTGAATACGCTGCACACACATTGAACATTTTTCCATCACACCACGTGTACGAACTGTTACGTCTGGATTCAATACCATACGTCCTAAATCGTCTTGTGCTGGGTTTACTTCTGCTTGAGCTTTGTATGATGGGTAGTTGAACCAGTTGAATCGACGTACTTTATACGGACAGTTGTTCGCACAGTAACGTGTACCGATACAACGGTTGTATACCATTTGGTTTAATCCTTCATTACTATGAGTTGTCGCTGCCACTGGACAAACTGTCTCACACGGAGCATGGTTACAGTGGTGACACATCATTGGTTGGTGAACAACTTTCGGGTTCTCCGCTGGATCCTCCGCAGCAGCGAACCAATCCATTTTGCTCATTTCATGATCTTTACGAGATCCTGGAGCAGCTTCAAGATCAGATGCAAAGTAGCGATCGATACGCAACCAGTGCATTTCACGACCTTTTCTTACTTCTGTCTTACCTACTACAGGCACGTTATTTTCTGACTGACATGCAATCAAACATGATCCACAACCGATACAAGAAGACAAATCAATTGTCATTCCCCAACGGTGACCCACATTCTCTACAGGATGTGCATCCCATAAGTCAAACTCCGCAATAGGAGCCTCTTCATGGTGACCTTCTTCATTCACGCGTTGCAATGTATATGAAGGGTTGTATGCTTCTTTATCTTTAGATTCGTAGATATCCAATGTCGTTTCACGAACAACTGAATGACGTCCCATTACTGTACTGTGAATCTGAGTAACAGCCACTAGATATTCTTCATCTAAGTGATCTGTCATAGAACCAGTAACATGTGTTGAGTAGGTGCCATTTGAGAATGAAGTCAAAGCAAAAGCATTCGCTCCAATTGTTAACGGATTTCCTTTTTCGTCTACTTCGTATCCACCGTACTCTTTTGTTTGGTAAGCTGCTTTTCCAATTTTCTCTCCGTTAGCACCACGACCATATCCAAGAGCGATACCAATAGTATCTTTCGCTTGACCTGGCAATGGCATAACCGGAAGTTTCACGCTAGCTCCGTTCACCTTAACAGTCGCCATGTTCAAACCATTCTCTTGATCAACAGTGATCTTGTACCCTTTATCCTTCATGGTTTTAGGGTTCATTGTGATATAGTTATCCCAAGTCGCTTTCGTTAACGGGTCTGGCATTTCTTGTAGCCACGGGTTGTTTGCTTGTAAACCAACACCCATTGCTGCTTTCTGGTACATTTCAACTTCAAGTTTACCACCTTTTGGTGTACTTAAAGAAGAGAGACTTGCACTAAAAGTTGGGTTTGAATTCTCTGGTGCCTCTGAATTTTCACAACTGTTGTGAACCATCATGTTCCAGTAAGTGTCTTCATCCGAATACTTCGTTTGATCTGGGAATCCCCAAGTAATCCAAAGATCACGAATCAAATCATAAGCTACCTTTGAATCCTTACCTCCACGATACGCTTTCCCTGCCCAAACCTGGAATGATTCGATTGCAGAAGCTGTATTGTGAAGTGGACGAATAACTGGTTGGCTAATCGCGTAGTGACCACCAACAGCGTTAAAGTCATTCCAAGATTCTAAAGCATGACGATCAGAAGCAACATATTTACATAAAGATGCTGTTTCATCCTCGTACAAGGCCATTGAAACGGAAGTTTTTATTTTCTTCAACCCTTTGGCAAATTTCTTGCCATTAGGAAGTGTATAAACTGGATTCGCGCCATAGAAAATAACCGCATCTGGTCCATTTCCATTTGCTACATCCTCTGCAAATTGGTGCATTGCCTTATCATCAGACATGAACAAATTAACAGGATTGTTTACGTTAATCGTTTTATTATAGGCTCCAACAACGGAGTTCAATTTATTACAAAGAATCTGCGTATCCACATCATTTGAACCACAAACCACCAATGAATGGTCTTTTGTAGATTTCAACGCATGGTATGCATCATTTGCTGCTTTTTCTGCACTCGAACTTAACTTCGTAGAAACAGAAGTCGAAACTCCAAACTTTCCAAGTAAGTATGCTAAAACATTTGCTTGCTCAGAAGGCTTGATGACTGCACGTGTATCGGCATTCGAACCTGTGATAGACATCATCGACTCGAATTGGAAATGCTTTGACATCCATTCACCATCAGGATTTCTTCTAGATGCATACTGAGGAGCAAACATCGTCGGCATCAACCAAGAGTTCAAGAAATCTGCACCAACAGAAACAATTGTTTTTGCTTCAGAGAAATCATAACTAGGAAGGATTCCCATCGCGTCTGGATTCACTGCAACAACCACAGCATCATCTCCTGGCTCTGCATTTTCTGCAGGCGCCGGCATAGACTGAGTCGTTAATCCAAATGAAACCTTATTTGCCTCGCGCATTCCCGCGTAAGAAACAGCATCGTATTGAATGTGTTGGAATTTGTCCGCTCCAACTTTTTCTTTAAGATTTTCAATAGCAGTTTTTACTGCTGGTCCTGTAAGTGTGTGAGAAACAAGAACGACCTTATTCGCAGATTTTAAACCAGCTATTACTTTTGTATCAAGGTCCTTGTAGGACTTCGATGCACCACTAATCATTGGTCTTGTAATACGCTCACTATCGTAAAGACTAAGTACAGAAGCTGAAATCTGAGGATTTACTGCTCCATGTGTAATACCATAGTCTTTGTTTCCTTTGATAAAGATAGGACGCCCCTCACGTGTTTTCACGAGAATACTTGCATACGAGATTCCATCATAATATGTGGAAGCGTACCATGTTGGCATTCCTAAAGTAACTTCTTCTGGTTTGTTCACGTATGGAATCACCTTAGTCACAGGAGCTTCACAAGCCGCAACAGTAGCAGCGGCAACGCTAAAACCTAAAAACTTAAGGAAGTCACGACGTCCAGTAGAAGTTTCTTTCAATTTATCATCACTCAAAAACTCTTCTACAGATGTTTGAGCCGGAAATTCTTGGTCTCTGGATTCAAGATATTGAGGAGTCTCATTCAACTCGTCCATCCCTTTCCAATACTTTCTATTCATTCCCATATTCTTATTTCGAATTCTTCAAGTTCAAATTAATAGTGGCATTTAGCACACTCCCATCCACCTAGTTCTTTAACGCTTACTTGGTCATCTTCCAAATAGTCGCTATACAACTTCTTGTTTCCTTTCAAAAGGCGTTTGTGAATCTCATCATAGTAACCGCTTCCTTTCATTGTAAGTGGTCCTGCAGAAATTTCTTTCTCCTGGTGACACTCAATACACCAACCCATAGTAAGCGTTGATTTCGTCAATTGAACGTTACCATCAATTTTGTTTAAGTCTTCAACGTACTGAACCTTTACAGTTTCTGACATTGTCGTCATATCACCATGACATTGCTTACAATCTACTTGACCAACAACTACGTGCTGTTTGTGCGAGAAGTACACGTGATCAGGTAAAACATGGACTTTATTCCATACAATCGGTTTCGTCTTTCCTGTATATTCTTTCTTTACTGGATCCCAACCTGCAGCATCATAAACCTTCTGGATTTTAGCAACCTGCTCGTCCTGTCCTACAATCTGTTTGTGACAGTTCATACAAACATTCACTGAAGGAATACTTGCTGACTTCGATTCCGTTACTGTATTGTGACAGTACTTACAATCGATTCCATTATCACCTGCGTGAATTTTATGAGGAAACTCGATAGGCTGAGAAGGCTGATACCCTTCCATGATATTGATACTGTATAATCCATTAAACAATACCACTAAAACACCTAGCACTACGACGAGCCCTCCAAGACCTACATACTTACGATTCAACCAAGCCCATTGTTTTAACTCTTCCGCATAGCTCATCTGAGAACCTGCATCCTCTCCGCTAGCCTCTGCCTCAACATGCTTCAATTGTCGACGAACACCACCAACAGATAGGATAATAACTGCGAAAAGTGAGAATAAAGCAATCCAGATCCAACCCAAACCACCTTCTTCCTCTTCGGTTACTTCACCTCCACCAACAACACCAGCTGCGGCTCCAGTTGTTTCCACTTGCGCATCAATCCAGTCGAAAATTGCGAGAATTTCATCGTCAGACAATTGTTGTCCGAACTGCGTCATAGCTGTTGGCATCAAGTTGACACGACTTGCGGCGTATGAATTGGCTGCAGCTGCTTTCGTCCAGTCGTGCACCCACTGAACAATCACCTCTTCACCAGCTCCATTTTCCTCCCAAGCCGCTTTCACTCCTGAGAGCTTCGGACCAGTTCCGTCCTTGAATGGGTGGTGACATGTCGCACATTTGGCTGCAAACAACGATCCTCCATCGATACTTGCTGCATCAGGATCCGTTTCCTGAGCGTTTACTGAGAAAGTCCCAACAAGTAACGCCATCGAAAGCGCCTTGAGAGACCATTTATTTAAATTTCTAAACATCTGACTACTAGATATTTTCATATAAAAAACTGTTCGTCCTTTGTCAAAAAAACACTTTTTGACGCAAGCAAATTTACTACAATTGTTACATTTCATGACAGTTTGATGACAATTTTGAATCCCGTATATTTAATTTAAAATGATTCTAAATAAGTGTTAAAATTTAGAAATCCCCAACTTCTATTTAATCAGCACCTTTCGATATAATAAGTGTTAACGGCATGAAGATTGCTTCAACAATTTTGTATTTTTGATCTTATTAAATAACAAATCATGATGAAAGCTTTCGGATTAATGGTGTTGACACTGACCATTTCTAGTTTGAGTTTTGCCCAACGAGGCGATATTCAAATTACCAAAGATGCGCGCCTGAATGCGCTGGTAGCTAAACAAAGTGAAATAATCCCACCAGATATTAATCCTAAGATTAATGGTTTTAGAATTCAATTGGTTTTCGACTCAGAGCGTGCTTTGATCAATGATGCTAGATCTCGATTCATCACGCAGTTTCCAAGAGTAGATACATATATTGACTACAATGCGCCCAATTACTATTTGAAAGTGGGTGACTTTAGAACGAGACTTGAAGCTGAGAAGGTTCAATCTGCCATAGAAATGCAGTTTCCAACAAGTTTTGTGATTGAGGAAAAAATCAACTTGCCTCGACTTCGCAAAGAAGAAGAAAAATAAGAAGTACGCATGGATCAATCTTTCGGGAAATCATACAAGCTTTGTAATAAAAAACAGATTGACTCCTTATTCGAAACAGGCAGCACGCAAAAACAATATCCGCTTCTAGCCAAGTATCAACCACTTGAATTAAATTCTAAAGAGGCATTTCAAATGGTGATTGCTGCGCCCAAAAGAACCTTTCGATCTGCTGTGAAACGAAATCGCATCAAACGAATTTGCAAAGAAGCTGTGCGGAAGAACAAACATGCCTTGGAAAATCACCTGAATGAACAACGTTTACAATTGGGAATTTTTTTGCTCTATACGGGTAAGGAAGAGATGGACGTTTCCGGGTTAGAACAAAAAGTAACATCATTATTCCAAAAAATAATTCAAGATTTAAATGCAAAAAGCGCTTAATACCATCAGCAAATCTCTATTAGTCTTATTCACACTATTGATTCCAACCTTCGGTAACGCTCAGTCCAATGGATTTGAGGTAATACGGAGCTTAGAGATCATGAATGAGATTTATCAGAACCTTGAGAAATACTACGTGGATGACCTCAACTCTGGAAACATGTCGAAAACCGCCATTGATGCAATGCTTCATGAGCTTGATCCATATACGGTATATTATCACGAAACAGATATTGAGGACTATCAACTTATGACGACTGGGCAGTATGGTGGAATAGGTGCGTTAATTCGTAAAGTTGATGACTTTACGTACATCACAGAGCCGTATGAAGGCAACCCTGCGCAGATTGCTGGCTTGCGAGCAGGAGATAAAATCCTAGAAATTGATGGAATCGACATGAAGGGAAAACCTTCCGATCAAGTATCAAAAGCCCTCAAAGGTCCAAAAGGAACTGAATTATCGATCATTGTGGAACGCCCTGAAGAAGGCAAAAAAACATTCAAATTTAATCGCAACGAAATCAAATTGCCAGATGTTCCATATTCTGGAATGGTGAACGAAAAAGTTGGGTATATCAAATTGAACAGTTTTACACGAACTGCTCATCAAGAAGTTCTTGCGGCTTTTACTTCTTTGAAGGCTGAGGGCATGGAGAAACTCATTTTCGACCTTCGTGGAAACGGCGGAGGACTCCTCATTGAGGCTGTCAAAATTGTAAACATGTTTGTTCCAAAAAATGAAACTGTGGTTACGACCAAGGCCAGAGTTTCTGAAGAAAATCGCAACTATACGACGATGTCCGCTCCGACTGATTTAGATATTCCTGTCATCGTTTTAGTTGACGGCGGCTCTGCTTCTGCAAGCGAAATTGTTGCGGGAAGCTTACAAGATTTAGATCGTGCTGTTATCGTAGGAACAACTTCCTTCGGGAAGGGACTCGTTCAGCGAACCTACGACATGAGCTATGGCTCGAAAGTAAAAATAACGATCGCAAAGTATTACACACCTTCAGGCCGCTGCGTGCAACGCTTAGAATACTACGACAAATTGGAAGGGGATCGAGCTGAAGAAATTCCAGATTCATTAATTCAAATTTATCATACTCGAAATGGGCGTGAAGTAATTGATGGACGCGGCATTGAACCAGACGAAGAAGTAGACCCAGGTGAATTCAGCAGGTTGACAGCGACCATTTACGCTGAAAACTTTGTGTTTGATTACGCAACGAAGTTTTACTACGCAAACCAAGGAAATCCACCAGCAAAAGACTTTGACTTATCTGAAGAAGAGTACAATAAATTCAAGGCATACGTGCTTGAGCAGGATTTTTCATACTCAACCGCATCTGAAGAGCGACTCAAGAAAATGAAAGAAACGGCGGAAGAAGAAGGATTCTATGAAGATATGCAATCCGAATACGAAGCTTTGCTCGCTAAAGTTGTTCCTTCAAAGGATCGAGATTTGGAAAAATTCAAGTCTGAAATAAAGCAACTTCTTGAAAATGAAATTGTTTCTCGTTTTCATTACCAAGAAGGAAGAGCTATCCATTCTTTCAAAGATGATGTTTACTTGAACAAAGCAGTGGAAATTTTCAATAATAATGAAACCTACGATACGATTCTCGGAAATTAATCGTTGTTAGAGTAATACCAATTAACACTGCTTATGCTTAGCCGATACTTCGGTCCAAGGATTCATTCCCAAATCCACATTTTCCTTTTGTGCGCTCTTGCTGCCAGTGTGGTTGTCAGTAAATTCGTGATGTCTTTAGCCATGATGCTTCTTCTATTGAACATCCTATTAGAAGGCAACTTTAAAGAATACTGGGATCGAATCAAAAAGTTTCGCCTGCTTCATTGGATGGCCCTGCTTTTCAGTATTCACTTGATTGGTTTAATTTGGTCCCAGAATATCGACTATGGATTTCATGATGTCAAGGTTAAAATTCCGTTACTTCTAATTCCTCTCATTCTTTCTGCAAAACCTGTCACAGAGCGCAAAGAACTCAAGTGGATTCTCGGAATATTTTTAGCGACTGTCCTATTCGCTACTCTTTTCAATTTTTTAGCCTATCAACAAATCTTTGGTGTGCGTAATTATGACGACATACGTGGGATGTCTCTATTTGATTCACATGTCCGCCTCGCACTGATGGTCGTGATGGCAATTGTCGTGGTGGTCCAGTTTTATCGATGGCGTAAAATTCCAGTTTTTCTAATGATCGCTATTGTTGTCTGGCTTCACTTCTACACCTATTTTAGCCAAGTTCTTTCTGGAGCTATCGTTCTGATTGGGATTTACTGTGTTTATGGATTCTATTGGCTCTACAAAAGAACCAAAATAGTGGCCTATTCTAGTTTGGCAATCGTTGGGATTTTGGTGATCAGTGGTTTAGTGTGGGTATTCAAACCGATCACCTACAACAAGGAACATTACAGCATTGAAAAATTAAGTAAGGAAAAAACAGCTGAGGGTAATTCATATACGCACCATCTAGGTGAAGTCTGTCCTGAAACGGGAAAGCCCATTGATATTTATATTTGCCATGAAGAATTGGAGCGAGAGTGGAATAAGGTTTCAGATGTTCCTTATGAACTGGGTAGAGATGCAAAAGGTCAATTAATCTTTCGAACACTGACGCGCTACATGGCTTCGATGGATCTTCGAAAAGATGCTCAAGGCTTCAAGCAACTTTCTGAAAAAGATATCCAATCCGTAGAGCAAGGTATTACCAGTGTCTACCATCGAGGAATTTGGTCACGTATTCACGGTCTGCGATACCAACTCAACAATGCGACAGAACCAAACGGACACTCACTGTTACAACGCATCGAGTATTGGCGTACTGCTGTCGATATTATACAGGAGAATTGGATTATTGGAGTTGGTGGTGGAGATGTTCAAGACACCTTCAACAAACAATATGATAAAAATGCATCACTTCTTTCTGAAGAGCACCGCGATCGTGCCCACAACATGTATCTGACATTTTTTCTTTCCTTCGGAATTATCGGTTTTCTCTTGCTAATTCTTTCGCATCTCGACTTCATGCGGATTCAATTTTCTAGCGGCAGGTTGGTTGGATTGGCTTTTATTACCATCGTTCTCATTTCCTACTTAGTTGAAGACACCTTAGAAACTCAATCTGGCGTAACCTTCTTTGGTTTGTTCTATGGTCTTTATCTCTACCCATTCAAAAAACCGAGTAAAACCTAAGTTTTATTCCCTGTTTCAATTAGGAAGTGTAATTTTGTCCCAGAAAATTTACTGAGAAAGTAAATTCATCAACTCCTTAACGATAGGTCATGGGATTCAATTTAACAAAAGAATATCTTGAGTTTGTATCAGCAGCAATCGAATCGAAAGATATCGAGTGGCTGAAAGAGCACACTTTTGATTTGCACGACGCAGATATTGCTTCCGTTATGGAGGAACTGGATGCGGAAGAGGCAACTGAAATGTACCAGCTTCTCGACGAAGAAAGGCAAGGAGATGTTCTTTCTGAGCTTGATGATGAGGCAAGGGAACTATTAATCAGTTTTTTAACTCCTGAGGAAATTGCAGGTCAGTTGGAAAATATGGACTCGGATGATGCTGCCGATTTAATTGCAGACTTACCTCGAGAACAAATTGAGGAAGTCATTTCTCACATCAAAGACGAAGAAGCTGCAGATGACATCGTTGATCTTCTTAAATATGAAGAAGATACTGCTGGTGGACTCATGCAAAAGGAGTTTATCAAAGCAAAGTTGGAGTGGCCAGTAAACCGATGTATTGTTGAATTACGCAAGCAAGCCGAAGATGTCGAAAAAGTATTTACGATCTACGTGGTAGATGACAATGAAAAGCTGGTTGGGTTTCTTTCTTTAAAACGATTACTATTTGCAAGTCCGACGACCAAAATTGAAGACTTGTATCAAAATAAGAACATGATCTCGGTGAAGACCAACGATGATGATGAGGAAGTTGCGCGTGTCATGGAACGATATGACCTTGTTTCGGTTCCTGTTGTTGATTTAAACAACAAACTTGTCGGAAGAATTACCATTGATGATGTTGTCGATGTAATTCGAGAAGAAGCCGAAAAAGACATGCAACTCGCTTCGGGTATCTCCGAAAAAATTGAATCCAGCTCCAGTGTTTGGCGTATTTCCAGAGCTCGTTTGCCGTGGTTAATCATCGGAATGCTTGGAGGAATTCTCGGCGCGCAAGTCATTTCTGGTTTCGAAGGTGGCATTAGTGAAGTCCCGGCTTTAGCCTTTTTTATTCCGCTAATTACAGCAATGGGAGGAAATGTTGGGGTACAATCTTCCGCCATCGTGGTGCAATCCCTAGCGAAAGGTAACGACCAATTTGGTTCGATTATAAAAAAGATCGCCAAGGAATCTTTGGTAGGACTTGTCAATGGAATCCTTCTTTCCTTGCTCGTTTATGGGTTTGCTTATGTTTTTGACAGTGCGACTCTCGGGTTAGTCGTTAGTTTATCCCTTTTGGTGGTGATCATTTTTGCTGCTGTATTTGGAACCTTGATTCCCCTTCTTTTGGATCGTTATAAAATTGATCCAGCTCTAGCTACAGGTCCATTTATCACAACATTAAATGATGTACTTGGCCTTTTCATCTACCTTACAATTGGTGTTTTAATGTACGGCTTGTAGTATGAAAAAAGTAGTCTTTCTCGACACCGTTCACGAAGTTCTCTGGAATCGACTCTCCGATGCTGGTTTTCAATGCATTAATGCAATAGATCAATCGAAAGAAGCCTGTGAAAAATTGATCGTGGATGCTTCGGGCATAGTCATACGTTCAAGGTTTCCAATGAATCCCGAATTTTTAAACCATGCGAAAAACCTTCTTTTCATTGCAAGATCTGGCGCGGGAATGGAAAATATAAATGAACAATATTGCGAAGCTCAAAATATTGCCTTGTTCAATGCACCTGAAGGAAATCGAAATGCTGTTGCAGAACACGCTCTCGGAATGCTTTTAAGTCTTTTCAATCGGTTGCACCTAGCCGATCAAGAAGTACGTTCAGGAAAATGGGATCGAGAAGGGAATCGCGGCTACGAATTGGATGGAAAAACTGTTGGAATCATCGGTTTTGGTAATAATGGAAGCGCATTTGCTAAAAAATTACGCGGTTTCGATGTTGAAGTACTCGCTTATGACAAGTACAAGTCCGGTTTTGGAGATGACTTTGTGAAAGAAGCAACACTTGAGGAAATACAGGGGAAAGCAGATGTTTTCAGTTTTCATATTCCGCAAAACGAAGAGACACTCTTCATGGCAGACACTTCATTTTTTAGTTCTTTTGAGAAATCCATTTATGTAATTAATCTTTCGCGAGGGAAAATCGTCAAAACGGATGACTTAGTCAAAGCTCTCAAGAACGGTAAAGTTCGGGGTGCTTGTCTAGACGTACTTGAATACGAAAAGGCGAGTTTTGAATCTTTCTTCGAACAAGAACTCAACCCGACTTTTCAATACCTACTACAATCAGATAAGGTGATACTATCACCTCATGTTGGAGGGTGGACGCATGAAAGCTATTTCAAACTAAGCAATGTGTTAGCAGACAAAATCTTAATGTTTTTCGCAAGTAACTCTTGACCTATGTTATTGGATGGATAATGCCAATCCTCTAATTTTGAGCCTGTGTCAGTCAAATGACAAACACCAACAAAACATTCAGATCATGAAAAAAATTAAATACACATCAGACTCTCGTGGCCATGCGAATCACGGCTGGTTGGAATCAAGACATACTTTTAGTTTCGCAAACTACTATAATCCAGAGCGCATGAATTTCGGTGTTCTGCGCGTCTTAAACGACGATAAAGTCGACGGTGGGCAAGGCTTCGGGACGCACCCACATGACAACATGGAGATTATATCTATTCCTTTATCTGGAGATCTCGAGCATAAAGACAGTATGGGAAACAGCGGGGTGATCAAATCTGGAGAGGTTCAGGTAATGAGTGCTGGAACAGGGATTTACCACAGTGAATACAACAAGAACGCTGGAGAAGAATTACGTTTTTTTGCAAATCTGGGTGATTCCGAATAAGAGAAACGTGGAACCGCGCTACGACCAAATTTCAATTAATGATATTGAAATTCCGAATGCATTTTATCAGATTCTATCGCCAAACAAAGAAGATCAAGGGGTTTGGATTCACCAAGACGCCTGGTTTCACCTTGGGAAATTTGAGCCGGGAAAATCAACCGAATATCAAGTAAAAAAAGCTGGAAATGGTGTTTTTGCCTTCGTCCTAGAAGGTGAGGTTGAAATCGCTGGTAATCTTCTAAAGCGAAGAGATGCACTAGCTATCACTGATACAGATCAATTTTCATTCAAATCGCAAACCGAAAGCTTTGTGCTGTTAATGGAAGTTCCAATGCTTTAGTTTGATATATTTCCATTTTTGACCCAATTAATCTTCTGAAATGTGTATAATTGGGAAACCCAAATTCACAGAGGAAATGAATGCATTGGATTATCACTATCATGAAGAATCTTATCATGCAGTCATGAAATACTTAGGGCCTTCGGTTCATGACAAAGATGCTGCACTAGTAGCGTGTTCAGATCCAAAAGAACTGGATTATATCAAAAAGCATTTCTTAATTGGAAAGTTAGGTCTAAATGAAGATGATGAACTATTGGACAGCGCCATAGAGCAAGTATGTCATGCTCTAGGTGAGTCGAATAACAAAAAACACCGACCAACATTCTATTATTTGTTAATAGCAATTCTAAAAGAAGACTTCAGTAAATTGAATTAAGGATTTCTTTCTCGAAATTTACTTCACACCTCGTTATTTATATGACGAGGGTTTTTTCTGCCTTAACTTTCCTTCCACGCGCAAAGCATTCCCGTAAAAAAGATCTTTACCCGATTTCGTTTGCATCCACAGCTCTGAAACTTTGTGTTTTCGATTGCCAAAATTGCGCTGTGCTAGCTCCTCTAGCATTGTATATTCTACCTTGGGACTGTAAGTGTTTACGACTAGAAACCCATCATGATCAAGCAATTGCGAGGCACTTTTGAACATTTCGTCTAATTTGTCTTCCAACTTCCACTTTTCATTTTTCGCACCGATTCCCCATGCTGGAGGGTCCATGATGATTCCCGCGTATTTATTTCCGCGTTTTACTTCACGTGCTGCAAACTTAAGTGCGTCCTCATGTACCCATTTGATGTCTTGCAACCCTGAAAGTTCCATGTTTGTTCGTGCCCAACCGATCAATTGCTTTACCGAATCAACATGAAATATTTCGGCTTTTTGCTTTTTAGCGACGAGAGAAGCTGCGCCAGTATAAGCAAACAAATTCATGAACTTTGAATCGCTTCCAATACGTTCTGAAATAAATTCCCAGTTGGATTTTTGCTCTGGGAAAAGCCCAACATGTTTAAACTTTGTTAGTTGCAGTTGGAATTGAAGCTCCTGATAGCGAATTGTCCATTCTTTGGGAGAATTCTTCTGAAGTGCTTTCCACATACCCGATTGAGAACCTTTTGAAATAAATTCCCAATGTGCTTTTTTACGCCATGCATCGAAAGGTTCACCTGACCGGAAATAGGCTTGAAGTTCTGGGCGAATGGTTATTATACTTCCCCAACGCTCTAGTTTTTTACCTCCTCCAGCATCAAGTAACTCGTAATCTTGCCAACCTTCCGTGACTATTTTATTATTTGTGTTTTCCTTCATTTTCTTCCTTTTACCTTATTTGTTCCAGCTCGAAATATTATTTCTAAAGGAAGAATAGCATCAGTCCTGTAGGACTAACGACGTGGTGTTTTCTTACGACCTCCCATCATTTGGGACATACGCATTTGATTTTTAGACGGCGCTGCGCGAAGCTGCGCTTGCATTTGACTGATCTGATCTTTCATCATTCCGCCCGAATCAAGTTTCTTTGCTTCTACAAGTAGTGATTGTGCTTCTTGAAGGCGGCCTGTTTGCGCGCAAATTCCTGCTAAATGCATTCGTGCCACGGCGCTGTCCTGAGAAGTCCTCAACCCCATAGACATCGCCTTTCTCAACAGCTGCTCAGATTTAGCGAAACCTAATTCTTGCGTTCCCAAAACCGCCTGTAAAAACAAAACATACGCGTGCTGCTTTTTCGGCAAAAGTTGTGGATGTGAAATTCTATTGATGTATTTTTTCGCTTTTTCAGTGTTCCCCAAACGCATTTGATTCAGCGCTAAAATCATGTTTTCATTTCTGAAAAATGAGAATCCCACCAAGAAAAGCGGCAAAATCATAGTAAGACCCCATCCCCAATAGCCGTTCGCGAATAGTAAATACGTTCCTAAAATTGTTCCTGCTGCAATTACACAGCGAATGATAAATCCAATCATAATTATTTAATAGTTGCAATACATTTAAGTTCAATAGCGATAGGCGTCGGTAGTGAGTTGATTTCTACAGTTGTTCTGCAAGGAAGATTGTCCTTAAAGTACTCTGCATAAATGCGATTGTATGCATGGAAATCACGTTTCATGTTGACAAGAAATACAGTAACATCAACCAATTCATCCCAACTTGAGCCCGATTCTTCCAAAATTATTCGCACGTTATCAAAGACGCTTCGACACTGTGCCTCAAAGTCGAATTCTAAAAAATTTCCGTTTTTGTCCAATTTCAAACCAGGCACCGCAGAGTCTGTTGCATCCGATCCTGCAACACGTGGACCTACTCCTGATAAAAAAAGTAAATCTCCCACGCGTCTTGCATGTGGATACAAACCGACAGGTTTTGGCGCTTTTTTCGTTGAAATTCTGCTTTCGTCAGACATAAATCAATTTTGCTGCAAATATAGGTGATTTCAATAAAATTTCTGGTACAATTTTAGCTACAACGGAATTCCATACATTTGTACCATGCGTAAACTGCTCTTTATATCGTCTTTGGCTTTACTTTCTGTATTAACAGGTTGTGTTGAAATTATTGATGATCTCACATTGAACCTTGATGGGAGCGGAAATTTCAAATACAATTTAAATCTAAGCTCAAGTAAGGTTAAAATCAACTCCTTATTAGCTCTAGACAGTCTTGATGGTCGAAAAGTACCGTCTCTCCCAGAGATAAAGGCTAAAGTGGCCAGAATTGAAACGCAACTCGACGCTCAAACCGGCATTAGTAATGTGAAAATTGATGCCGACTATGATAACTTCATTTTCAAACTTTCTTGTGATTTTAGCTCTTTGAGTGAACTTCAAGGCGCGGTTAAAAAGGTAATCATTTCGGAAAACAGCAACAAACCCATTCCAGAATTGGACTTTAATTGGCTAATTTTTGAAGACAACAAGCTCGAACGTTCAGTGCCAGAGCTCACAATTAAAAAATCCAATGAAATAAACGAGGCAGATCGAGATTTACTCAAAAAGGGAACGTACACGTCTATCACGCGCTTCGAGGGAGAAATCGAGAAATACAACAATGAAAAAGCAGTTCTTTCTGCAAATAAAAAAGCAGTAATGATTCGCACCGACCCTTATTCATTGGCGCAAAACCCGCGATTATTAGACAACGTAATTTATCTTCGGAATTCAAAGGATTAGCGGGTTGAATTTTCGTAATTTTGATGTTTGAAAAATCGTTGTAACATCAACGGTAAAAACATACAATGAAACACCTCGCATTCCTCGCGATTTTATTCGCTCAAATTACTGTTTACGGACAACGCTCTGAAAACTTAATTCCACACGAAGCAACTTCTGTTGTTAGTATAAATAACGTCAACCTACTTCAAAAAATATCGCTGGACGAATTGATTCAGTATCGATTCATGGAAGAGTTGCATCACGATTTTATTGACGGTTCAACTTCGGGCTGGACACTGAAAGATTCGGGATTTGACTTTGATGAAAAAATCAACATTTTTAATGGGAAAGGAAAAGATTATGAAGTCACAGGAATGACTTTCGGCGTAATCGACCAAAATCAACTTTTCTACATTTTCGATGATTTCAATAAAATTGATAGTCCTGTCAGCGGTGTTCAAATGTTTGCCTCTTACTTCAACAGACTTGCCATTCGCGGAGACAAAGCGATTCTATTTCGTATCACACCATCGTACCAATTGATTACTGATATTACCGATTCTATTTGGTATTCTCGTGGAAACGGTAGTCACTGGGACTACGATGGATACGAATTTGAAGAAGAATACGATGAGTTTGAAGAATTTGATGTCTACGAAGAAGGACAAGATGAAACAGAAATTGAAACTTGGGATGAAGAACCACTTCAGGAAGCACTTGAAACGGGTAAAAACTATTACGAATTACTCGATTCGGTTGAAGCAACGTATCACGAAGAGTTTTTGAATACATTTATTACTGGACTTTTCATAGACGGGAAAAATTTAGTTAATTCTAACCCCGATTTTTCGGCCAAACTTCAAGCTTCAAATTCTGAAGGGATGTATTACGTTGATAATTCCGCTAATTTGAACGGCAGTGGTGATTACAGTTTTATGAAAAATTACTACCCAAATGTCTTCAATCGCATTGAACAAATCTACACAGGAAATGTATTGGCAGGCAACATTTATATCGATGATCAAACCATTAAACTTGACTTGACAGCCAACTACGGTGATGAGCTCGGTCAAATTTACGAGGAATTGGGGTCGGCAAAGTTTGACAAGAAAATGCTTCCGTTCATTCACGAAGATAACATCGCTTATTTCACTTCAAATTTAGATATCAAATCTGCTTACGATGCCTCTTTTGAAACAATGATGTCTATTTTGAATTCCTCGGAAAGGCCTCAAATGATCGCTATGGCAATGGGTATGGATATCATGAATGAATTCCTCGATAAAGACGCAATCTTCGACGCTTACAAAGGTGGTATGTTCATGACCTACGGTGGAGTTCAGAAAGTGAAGACCAAAAAGATTGTGTTTGATTACGACGAAGATACATTTGAATATTCGGAAAGAGAAGAAGAAGCCGAAGAGGATATGCCGATTTTTACTTGGGGATTTTCAACTGACCGAAATGACTTTGCCGATAAAATGATTACCTACATGTCTCGAATTTTCCATTCAGAGCGTCAATTCAACAACCAAGAAATCATTAATCGCGGGGAATATTGGGAAATCACGAACGGCATTTTGGAAAGTGTTTCCATGTACATTATCAACAAGAATGGTGTTGTCATTTTTACGAATGATGAAAATCTTGCTAAAAACAATAACAATGGATTTGGATCGAACGCCGTTCCGAAGAAACGCATGAAAAAAGCGCTTAAAGGTGGAAGTTTATACGCTTTCGCTGACATGAATCGCGCGATTTCTGAATTGCCAAATGAGATGTTCGACGACGAACAAAATGAACTCCTCGATGTCTTTAGAGGAAAAACTGGAAACGTCGAGTTGACTTCAATGAAATCCGGGAAAAACGAATCCAAATATGAAATAACGTATCGTTTCGATTCTCAGGAAGATTCAGGGACCTACATTTTAGATTTAATCAATAGTTTATACGTTATTGGTAAATAAACATGCGTAAAAAATTAGCGGTCATTTTTGCGTTAGCGGTTGTTTTTGCAGCTGTTCTGGTCTTCCGCCCATGGGAGTCTCAAGATAAAGATGCACCCCGCTTTTTTGATCGTCTTCCTGATGCCGACTTGATAGGTAAGGCAAACATTCTGGAACTTCTCGAGACGATGAAGACGACAACCTATCACTTCAAGATTCCTTTTAGAGAATTTCTAACACGTGAGTTTATACTTCAACAATCCAAATCGTTTGGAATAGATATTCAGGAACCCGCGTTTTTTTTCGCGAATGAAAAGGACTGGGAAGTTGAAGATTTCGGCGCTATGTTAATTGTCAAAGACAGTTCTTTAGTTCGGTCTGGTATTGGTCGTTTAAGAAAAATGGTGGACGTAAAGGACACTATGGTATATGAGCAGCAAGTGTACAAAGCTTCGGGTGTTTATTTTGCCTACGGCAACAACTGGCTTCTAATTTATAATGGGAACGACTTTAAACGTACTTTTCATGATGTGCTTTTTGCTAAAAAGAACGAAATCCCCCCGAATTGGCGAAAGTTTTTAAATCGAGCTACGTTTGATACATCACCGGTTGTTGCTAGGCTAGCTTCTAACGACCTTACGGAAATTGGAATTGCTTCTGTTGGATTTGAAATAGCGAATGATTCCACAAGTGTTACACTACTTACTTCGATAAAACAAATCGATTCCATTGCTATTGGCCTCAAAGAGAGTGGTCCCATGTTTGAAAAGCAAGAGTTTACCAAAACTACGGCAAGCTTGCATCTTGATGTTTCCAAACTCAAAGACAGACCAAATGATCCTCTTGTCAAATTACTAAAACAATTGGCCACTAAAGTCAGCTTTCCGGTAAATGACTTTCTTTCTGTTTGGGGAGGAGATGTCGCATTCAGACAAGGAGGACTTCAGTCTTACAGTGAAAAGTATGTTGAATCTGAACTCGATGAAAACTTCAATATAACCGAGGTGGAGAAGTATAAGACAATTAAGGTTCCTGGGTATTCTGCCTATCTTTCTATGAACTCTAACTACCCTGCATTTCTAAACAGACTTATGACAAAAGGGATTTTAACGAAACCCGATAGTCGCTATCGCGTATTGTTTTCACCTCCCATGCGTTTGGAGAAAAATAAAGGAGCCATGTCTTTTCATACAGCGTCCTACTTCGAAAAACCTTCAACTGGGACTGAAAATAGCTTCATGTTCACTTCAAACAAAACAAATTACACGATTTATATTGACTCCTTGGGTAGTCATACTTATTACGGACGACTTCATATTCCGTTAGAGCATATAATTTCTAGTAATCTTGTTCCGCCGAATGATCCTTGAGGTATTTCTCGAACGAAAAGATCCTAAGCACCATGAGGCCCTGATGCTCGTGCGCAACTTTCTGATGCAACTTCATCCGGGAATTCAAGAGAATTTGAAATGGGGACTTCCGATGTATTCCATCAAAAAAAATATTGCCTATCTAGACGTTCAAAAAGGAAGACCATTGGTTGGCATCAATTACGCTTACGAAATACCTGAAATGAAAGAATTGCTTCATTTTGGCAGCAGAACCCGCATTGGTCACTTTTATCTGGATTCAATTTATGAGGATCGCATGGCAAAATTGTTAACTGTTATGGAGATTGCTGTTTCACACGATTTGAATCGCAATTAGTCTGTTTCAATCTTCGTATTTTAATTTACCGACGAAATAGACCATCGATGCTTTTCACGTTAAGTGGGAATTCCAAAATGACGTGCAAAAAACTGAAAAACGCAGCAAATAGCAATCCCAAACGTAAGTCTAAATAAAACACGAATAGCAACAGCGCCCACAATCCAACAATTAAGAAACTTCGCTTCCAAGTGAGCGTTTTATGCCATTGGATTAACGACGTTTTTGAAAACCAATTCAAATAATGGTACATGTAAATGAAGGAGAAAAAAATCATCATTTTCATTGAAACAGTTTCATAGAAAAAGAAATTTTTACCGTCGTGAATCCCCATAAAGGAAGCTGTCAAAACTGGAGATACATGGAAGTTTCCTGCGAGGTATATTTCTTTCGTCCAGTCGCTAAAAAGGTAGCTTCCCTCATCTAAAGTTGCGCCCATTATTAAAAGTGGCACCACTAAAGCAACGGCAACGGCAATAAAACCAGGTGTACTTTTAGATTTTTTAGCCCCATAAGCCATGAAAATGAGTGTAAAAATGTAGACATGAATCACAGTTGGAATTAAAATGCCTAAAAGTTGATTGTAAACGAGGTTCGTATTGAGATAGTACGCAATTCCAATCGATGGCAGTAATAAAATCATCCAATAGATGCGTTTTCGAATGATTACAAGACCTAGGGCTAAAATCAAGCTTAGAAAAATGATCCCGTTTGTCCAAGAATTAAAACTTGTGATAAATTGATGTAACGAACCTGAATCAGATTTCGCCAAATAGAAATAAAACTTTGGAAACATAATTAAACACGTCGCACCGAGTCCTATCCAAAACCAAATCCTACTTTTTGTAATGGTGAAATATTTCTTTTGATCGAGCCAATTAATTTCAGTGAAATAATGCAATGGACCCAAAATCACAAAGGCAAAAATGAAAAGTCCAAGTGGAAATACAAATGCAAGAATTGCAGAGATTAAAATGAGACCAATATTTAGATAATCAACTTTTCGAGGACTCATTTTTGACGTCTTTTGAGCCCAATTTAATCAAAGTACTACAAACGGAAGAATTCAAACCAAGAAAATTTAAACCAAGATTTAGGCATCTTACGAGAGATTCGTTATAAAATGTAGGTATTCGCGCGTCATGCCGAAAATTGCTATCTGTTTCAGACATTGTCAACAAGTATTTGTAGAAAAATACAAGCGTCAAAAACAAAGATGCCGATAAGATAAACCTATCTTAATTGAAAATTCACTACATGCCTAGAAAAACAGCTGAAACCAATCCGCAAGTAAAAAAGAGTCGTGCGAAAAAAGTATTTGTTCTTGACACTTCTGTCTTATTGCATGACCATCAATCGATTCGCAATTTTGACAAACATGATGTTGCGATACCAATAACAGTTTTAGAAGAATTGGATAAGTTCAAAATAGGCAATGACACGAAAAACTTTTCTGCGCGAGAAGTCATTCGATTTATTGACAAGCTTTCCACCGGCAACAGCTTAAGAGAATGGATTCCGATTGGGAAGGGTCATGGAAACTTCAAAGTCATTTTGGACTCTGATCCAAGCGGATTGAATGCCGAAGATATCTACGCAAGAGGAAAGAATGACCATAAAATCATTAACGCAGCCTTGCATTTAAAGGAGCAACTTCCCAAATCAGAAATCACTTTAGTCACAAAGGACATCAACCTGCGCATTAAAGCCAAAGCTTTGGGTGTATCAGCTGAAGATTATGAAACCGGAAAGGTGAATAGTGATGTGCCTCAGGCGACAAGCGTTTCAACGATTGAAAGTATAGATTCCGAATTGATTCGTCAGATTTTTACGAAAGGACATATCGAGGAAGATGGACTTCTCGGCACGAAAAAAATTGCCAACGGATATTATATTCTAAAGAATGGAAAATCGTCTTCACTTGCTGTATACAATCCACATTTAGATCGTTTAGAGCGTGTTGAGAAGGAATATGTATACGGTATCCGTCCCAAGAACTCTGAGCAGGCTTTTGCGCGCAACGCGCTGTTGAATCCAGAAATAAAACTTGTAGCATTGCAAGGTGTTGCAGGAACAGGTAAAACCCTCTTAGCTTTAGCTTCCGCTTTGGAACAACACAAAAAGTACAATCAAATAATTTTGGCACGTCCCATTGTCCCACTTTCGAACAAAGAAATTGGCTTTTTACCGGGTGATGCCAACGATAAAATTGGTCCATACATGGAACCACTTTGGGACAATCTTAAATTTATTAAATCCCAATTTGGTGAAAATGAACGGAAGCGAAAAGTAATTGAAGAGCTTGAAGAGAGCGGGAAATTTGTCATTACTCCCTTGGCGTTTATTCGAGGAAGAAGTTTGTCCAATATCATGTTTATCGTGGATGAGGCTCAGAACTTGACTCCTCACGAGATTAAAACCATTATCACAAGAGCTGGAGATAATACTAAAATTGTTTTTACGGGAGATATCAATCAAATTGATACACCTTATTTGGATGAACACAGTAACGGGCTTGCGTATTTGATGGATCGACTAAAAGGACAAAAGCTCTTTGCGCATGTGAAACTTGAAAAAGGAGAGCGATCTGAATTGGCAAATTTAGCGAACGATCTTCTCTAACTCATGATTTTCATAACTACGATTGAGTTTCGAAAAACATTCGACCATTGTACCAGTTTTTATCAATTCTAGCCCCTTTACGTTCGTAAAATTCAATTGCTGGTGTATTCCAGTCCAATACTTGCCAATCCATTCTGGAGGACTTTCTTTCGCGTGCTGTGTTTACCACTGTGTCAAACAATTTTGAACCAGCGCCAGTTCCCCTAAATTTGGGTTGAACATATAAATCTTCCAAATAAACAATGGGGCCTTTCCAGGTTGAATAAGCAGTATAAAAAAGGGCAAAACCGATGATTGCTCCGTCCAATTCTGCGACGAATGACTCACACAAGTTTTTATCAAAAAGATCGCTGCCGAGTTTCTCTGAGGTATTGGCTACTTCCTGGGGTTCCTTTTCGTACTCCGCAAGCTCCATAATCAATCCCATTATAGCGGATTCATCACCTCGTTTTGCTAATCTAATTTCCATTAATTAACTCCTGCAAGGTTGAATCTCAAGCGAATTCCTGTACTTAGGTTACCCGTAGGGAAGGAAGTCGTTACTTTCGGTGTATTCAACGTCTGATCATAGTAGAATGACACCACGAGGTACTGAGAAAGATTGTAATCTGCCGAAGATCGAATGGACACTACCTTTTGGCCAGCCGTTGCCTGATTGGTGTTTTCCGCCACTTTACGAATTACCGTGAGATTATCTCTGAAAGAAACATCTACTCGTATGTTTAAGTCGCTTGGCTTCAATTTTCTAAATGGTGATTTAACATCCGTAAACTTATAACCAGTTCCAATCACCCACTCGTTTCCAAGAATCTCTGTTACTTGGTTGTTGTTCAAAGAGAGTGTTGCACTTCGGTCCTTTTTGTACTCAAATTTCGTAATGAGTCCTTGTGGTTTTCCTTTGCTCTTGATCATCCAAGTTGCGTCCAATCCAATCAGTGGAGAGAAGCGCTCTGAAATAGCCACATTCTGAACTTGAAGACCAGCGATATAGTTGTTATTCAAATCACGTGAAGTTGCGTTCCCAAAAGCATCAAACGACGCATCGAGATTGGTTTGCATCCCAGATACACTTACCGTATTACTGTAGGAATGACGTAGCACGAAGTTTTTTAAATGCTTCTTCATGAACTCAAAATTCTTCAATCCATTGTAATTAACGGACCAGTTCGGAAGTGGCACATTCTTAATCGGATTGATGTTTTTCTCATTAATATCTCTGTTAGAGAAAGAAGTCAAAAATGCTCCGATAACCACTTCTTGTTGCGTGCCACCGTAACCATCGTAGTAGCCAGATGCCAGTTCAGAAGAGTTCGCATTTTGTGATCCCACAAGCTGAGAAACATCTTTACGATTGTCTAACATATTTTGGAAGACGCTCGATTGGAATTCACCACCTAATGTCACGAACGCCGAACTAAAGGATACATTCGAATACGTAAGATTTGCAATATCCACTCTACTTTGCGCTTCAAACTGCTGCGTTACATCATTCCATCGGAAGAATTCGCTTGCATTATTGGCATATGTTCTGTTCATTGAAAGCTCAATGGACACATCTTTGATTGGCTCGAGGGTCGCACGTAGGTTATATGTTTGGTTGTGCGTATTAGTATATTGGCGGTTGATACTTGAATTCTCTACAAGCCAACCATTATTCACCGCGACATCCGCCACATTGTAACCTGTCTCACGTCCAAACCAATCGTATCTTTGCTGGCCAAATATAAACCCACCCAATGCGGAATTCATACTCGGATTGAATCCAAGAACTCCAATTTCTTGATTGTAACCCGGAAGTACTGTTCCATTTGTAAGCGAATACGTTCCAGAAACCGTACGAACACTCATTACAGCTCTTGCAGCAAATCCAGCAACTGGATGCACTTTACCATCACGCTTTTTCTCACGAATTTCCTGACGTCTCTTCTTGCGCTCAAAGCGATCCTTTTTACGATCCCATTTCTTACGCTCTTTTTCCGTCATTTCTTCGAGCGGCTTTGGTGGTACTAGGGTATCCGCATCGGGACTGGAAGAAGGCGCGCCATCGGTAGCACTTCCTCTCGGACTAACAGCACTTCCTCTTACGTTTCCACGACCATTGGAACGACCATCAGAATTAACCTTTTTCAACCAAGGAACCTTATTATACAACTGTGTGAAATTCGCTTGACCCGTGACATTAATAGTACGACTGTTTTGAATTGTATTTCCAAAATCTGGTTGAGAAAGCGGTCCGCGTTGCCAGTTGTAAGTTCCTGAATACTTCACGTTCGCATTAATCCAATCTGTCGCTGGAATTTGTTCGAATGGTAAATTGTAACTGAACGAATAGTTTTGCGTGAAGTCCATTGGAGTTCCCAGCGTTCTCAACTGATCACCTATGGTATCTTTAAAACTCTGGAATCCAGGGGCACCATCAGTTGTACTTCTATCCACTTCTAAGTTATCCTCCTTGAAAATCGATCGATTGGTTGCTGAGTATTGGAACTTTAATTTCTTTGTTAAATCCCAACCCAAATTGTACGTTCTGTTCCAGTTGAATTGCTTCACAAACACCGGTGCAAATTGAAAGCTTGTATCGTAGTTATTTCTGATTTCACGCTGATTGTACGATCGCATTAAATCATTCGTAAACGAAACATTTTTAGGTGTGAGATAAATATTTGCCTCTCGAATAATTTTGAACCATTCCGACTTTTTCAAGAATTTTGAATTCTTAAACGGAGTGATCGGTTTGTTTTTGAACGAGTAATTGTATGCTAGTCCGCCCGTCCACGTTTTCGTGACGTCATATCTCGTATTGAAATCACGCATATAATTTTCCGTAAACGCATACGATGCATTCCAATTCGAAAGTCTCCAGAAACTATTCTTAGCTCCGGCCTTCATTTCCTTTCGGACATTGGTGAAATTGTACGATTTACGTTCTACAAAATCCTGACCTAATTGTGCGCGTCTTCTTCGCTCTTCCAAATCTTCGTAATCGGAAAGTCTTACATCTGGATTGAAAGGATCGTACTCTGGATTCACAATTCCAAGAGAATAGGCATAGAAGAATGGTAATGAAACTTTAGCTTTTCTACCAAAGAATTGACCTAACTGCACACTTGCATTTAAGTCAAATCCGATTTGCTCATTTCGCTGACGTTCTTGAACTCTACTATCTACCGCTCCCCAGTTGATCCCAGAATAATTCCCTGACATATTTAAGTTCGCAAAGTCTGCAAATTGCACACGCATACTTGCGGTTGCGGCAGAACCGCCTTCACTCACGAAATCCGTCAAACGTAGTTCATTGACCCAAACAATTGCGCATTTTTCAAGTCCATCTTCCGTCCATGAATCAATATCATGTGAATTCTTGTGTGGATTTCGAACACCAATCATGAGTGTTTTCATTCCTTGCAAGTTTGGATTTCCTTTCACGCGAATGATGCGTTCTTCACCGTTTAGTTTTTGCTCGTAAACAACATTTATTGCAACTCCAGAAGCTCCCGACGTCACAAGGTTGTTTCGAGCTTTCTTCAAATCGAGTAACTTCTCGAACTCAATATCTACGTTGTTTGCTGCCGGCCAAATATCCAAATCACTTATGGCACCTGGACTGGTTACGTTCAATGGAACCTCGTATTCGTAATAGTTATCCGTAAAGTCCGTTCCCATTCGAACGAAAACCGTAATGTCTTGATCGTTCAAAGGCGCCGATGATCCCGCAACCTCTTCTGCATGTACGAACATTTTCAATCGCTTGTAAGTTCTGACATCAAATTGAACATTTCTATACGCCGCTCTCGCATCCCCGTCTTGCAAGTTACAAACCTCGAGTGTCAATGATTGCTCGTTAAGTTGACGTTGGAATGTTTGCGACGCATCAATTTCTTGTTGAATTCCAGGAGGAATCACGTATTGTATTGGGCTACGCTGCTCATTTTCCTGAATGTTCACTGTTCCAATGTTGAACGTTGTTAAATTTGGATCTACAGTCACTCCATCTCCCGGCTCTGTCAAATCTTCTACGTAACGTCTCCACTCACCACGAATGAATTCCAATCTTGCAAAACGCAAAACCACCTCCTCATCAAATTCTTTCAGGAACATTCTCATAAAACGAATAGATCTGAAATCTGAAATTCCATTCACGCTTTTCTCGTAATCTGTAATCGGAACTTTGAATTGATACCATTTTTCTTGTTTCGTTCCCGTCGGTGTGTTGGTTGTATACGTCTGAACGGATGTAATGAAGTTTTGACCTACAATCATATCCTGAGGACGCAAACTTACCTTGTATTGGAAATAGCTTTCTGTTTCCGAAAGGTTGTTGTCTTGGTTTATATCTTCAATATCTGGAGTATTCGACCCTAATGTTGGGTATCCTTGTGCGTTAGCGGTATCTGACATTTCGGTAGTGAAAGAATTCCCTTCCATTCCGTTGTATTCTTTGTAGCGCTCTAGTATCGTCAAATCAAGTTGATCATAAATATCATCTCGATAATAATTGTAATCATCTGAAGACGGATCGCTGATCATGCGATTTTTCGTCGTTTGCGAAAGCGTCCCATTCGACTGAACCCAATTGACATAGTTGTCAAAGAATTCCTTTTCGTCGGTGTTATTCCAACCATCAAGACCAACATCCTGATTCACACGCGAGTTCGGATCACTATCGAATGCGTTCACAACGACTTGCTGTGTGGAAACTCTCGCCCAGTCTGTTTCGTCTAGATTATTTTGTGTTGAAGTTCCAGACGGCGGCAAACCATGTTCGAAACTTTTTCTTGAATCAGGTAAAATATCCTCAGAAATATTTCCAAGATTGAAATACAAATCTCCTCCGTTGTGTGTAGAGTTTGGGTTCTCTGCTTCAGCATCTTCATTAAATGGATCTAAAAGCCAAAACTGAATAAACTCAATATTGGTTTGTTCAAAGTTATTTGTGGTAAGCGCACGCATAATTCCTCCCCAACGGTTTTCTGGATCTGTAAAGTTTCCATTGGCATCTACCGCCGCTGAAGTATCGTAGTTATACATTCCACGCTCCTCTGGATAATAGGCTAAATCAAGAACTGGTACATTTTGAAGTGATAGCTGCGGTGGCTGTTGTTGCGGCCAAATGTCTTGAATGTTGACCAAACGCATACGGCTATCAGAAGTCTGTCCAGGATTGTTTGTCCACTCAGAAGTTTGATAGAAATATGGATCAATTACATACCAAGCTAATTTGGATCGGTTGTAACCCGACGACAATTTCGCTCCTGTCGCTTCTGGGAATAAATCGGTTTGTCCTTGAGGAACTGATGCCAATCTCCAAGCTGTGAATGATCGTAGATCAATTGAGCTTTGTGCGGCTTCAAAATCATCAATATATGAAGTCCCGTCTTTGTTGATCGCACGGGGTTGTCCTGGAATCAAATGAGCAAATTCCCCTTGGAATGAGATGGTGGATTTGGCTTTTGTTGAAATTCCCGGAAGGAAATCCACCATTTTAGTTAAAAATGGAACATCCGCATTGTACTGAATATCCGCACCGAGGACGTTATTCTTGTATGGTTCACTTCCAATATCCACTTTTTGTGTGACAGGTCGTTCCATCATACGCATCCATGTGGCACCAACATTAAATCGATCGCTAAATCGGTGGGAGACCCTTGCTCCAATGAGTGATTTCGCTTGGAAACCAAATACATTATTACTTTCAATTGAAATCTTAATTGGCGTTCCAGATTCAAGAACACCCGAATTTAGAATCTTCACACGTCCGAGGTTGTAATCGACCGTGTAATCAACTCCCTCTTGCAAGCGCAAACCACCAGCTGTGACTGTTACTGCGCCCTCGGGTACGTTTAAAGCGTTCAACGGAATATCCGAACTGATCGAAGATTTATATTCACCTTCAAAACTAAATCTGTTCTTGGATGGAATTTGTTGTGCTGCGATCTGCGTTGAGTCATAAAGTTCACTAAAGACCACATTGTTAATGTCCGAACTCGGAATAGGTACTGGTGAGTTCTCTAACTTTTGTCGTAGTGTCTTTCCGAACGGTTCGACTGTGGAGAAGTAAATCCGACCATTTCGCGTGTTAATCGTCCCTGTATTCTCTGCTCTATTTCCGTTAAACTGAATCGGAACAAAATCAAAAACCCCATCCGCAAAGGGCTGATAGTTGTAATTGATACGATCCATTTCGAGAAGTTGCACCAACTGCTCATCTTTGACCCCTTCAAATGGGAAGTATGGAATTAAAACTGATGTTTGTGGGTTGTTGTACAAGATATTCATACGGAAACCTTCCTGACCGACTTGGTAGGCCCCAATCGAGTAAACGTTCTTCATCATCAAATCCCAGATCTTACGTTTTGGATTGATGATTGTAGGCTTCAACAACTTAAGAATCAATGCCTCTTGACCAGAGGAGCCGTCCGTTGAAAGTTCTCCAACTTTATAGGTTTCCCCTTTGTACGTGTACTCATAAGATACCGCCAAAACCTCATCATTGTTCAAAGGCAAATTCAAAGAGATGAATCCCAACTGTGCGTTGTAGGTAAATTCCGCTTCCGTTAGTTTTCTGGCATTCTCTACTTTTTCATATTGAACAGCTTGATTGAAGGGTCCCGGTTCGACTATTTGAGAAGAAAGTGTTGCCACTGAATTGGAGAAGCCTCTAATTTGTGGTTGACTTGCTGCCCAATCATATAAGGCATTGGCATCATTGTCTGGTAAGTCACTGTCTGGAGCACCTGTTGCTGAGTACCCTCCTGGATTTCCGTCACAGTTTTCTTGTTTGGCTTCACCCAAATCGGAAAAAGCTAAAATGTTACGTGTGTTTTCTGTACTACTATTTCTATTGGTTAACCAAACCTCAATTCTGGTGATATTCACCGTTGTGTTTGCAATTGGCATGGTTGCCATCGATTCATCGTAGTGATCTCTGTGGTATAAGTTCAAAAAGTAGTGGCGGTTGCCTTCATACTGATCCGCTGAAAGCTCAAAGTCTTGGACTTGAGACTTCCCATCAATAGTAATCTCGTCTCTTTTTCCTTTCGAAGATGCAGCGATGAGATCAACATACGTTTTTCCAAAACGCATTTGTGTTGTCGCTCCGAATAAAGTTTGAGAACCAGGTATCAACGCTGTTGGCGGATTGAAAGAAACGTTACCTAATTCTATCTTCTGCATGATTTGATCTTCATTTCCAGCGTATTCTAGCTTAGAAATATTGTCAAAGTCAAATGCTGCTTGCGTATTGTAACTTGTACCAATTTTTAGTTTCGTTCCTATTTGCCCTGTGAGATTCAATTGTATTTGTTGCTGAAAATCGAATCGTGTGATGCGGCGCTGCCTAACAGGAAGAATAGGGTTATCGTATCGAGAAGAGTTCACTCCAAATGATAGTTCTACGTTACCTTGAGGCGTGATCACAATTTCATCAGAACCAAAAAAGTTTTCGAAAACCTTACTTCCTACTTGAATTGGTAATTGGAAAGGCTGACTATCTGCAGTTTGTTCATCAATTTTATCCTTCCAATTTTCTCGAAGTGCTTTTTGTCTTTCGTATTCAATGTATTCCTCAAACGTCATCAAGGACGGATTTCGGTATGCAATTCCAGAAGGACCTATTGTTTCCTTAAAAACGTATGTTCCAGTAACTGGATCGTATTCGATAATGGAATTAACACCAGAAGGATCCCCTAGATCAAAGCTCTGTGGGGTTGTTTGAGTAGGGTCGTAGGTAGGAGTAATCGGGAAAATCAGATTTGAGTCCGGATCTTCTTGAGCATAAGAAACTGAGAATGTCAATAGACAGATCAGTAGAGGCAGTTTAGTATGTAGCAATTTAGCTATCAACGTTATAGTATTTTTAACGCTTCCTTGATTAGTTGTTCAACGGACTCTTCGCCAGAGCTTACTTTATCTATCGCTTTTTCCGCTGCTTTTTTATCGAAACCTAAGGAAACCAATGCTGTTAACGCATCAAAATGCGTTGTATTGTTCGCTGTAAAGATATTTTCGCTCGAAAAGGTCATTTTTAACATTTTGTCCTTCAAATCGACAATCACCCTTTGAGCTGTTTTCGCTCCTATTCCCTTGACGCTTTGAATAGTAGCAACATCTTCTCTTTGAATCGCTGCGGCAATTTCTTCGGGAATTAATGATGAAAGCATAATCATGGCGGTATTCGGTCCTATTCCAGAAACGGAAATTAAATGATTGAACATTTCGCGCTCTGTCTTGTCAGCAAAACCATACAGCAGTTGCGCATCCTCTCGAACGATTAATTTCGTGTAGATTCGAACGGCTTCGTCATTACCAATTGCACTAAACGTATTTAATGAAATTGAAACATCATAACCTACTCCCGCACAGTCCACTACAAGCGATGTTGGGTTTTTCTCGATTAATTTGCCGTTCAACTGTGCAATCATACTATTTATTTTGAGCGTCTACGACTGCCACTTTTACCATGTTTATAATTTCACGAACAGAGGATCCCATCTGCAAGATATGGATGGATTTTTTCAAACCAACCAAAACTGGACCAACGGCATCACCTTCTGTAATTTCTTGTAGAAGCTTGTAGGCGATATTTCCTGAAGACAAATTTGGGAAAATTAATGTATTCACCTGTTTGTTTGCTAAGGTTGAGAACGAAAACTTCTCATTCATCAATGCATTATTGAGTGCGAAATTGGCTTGAACTTCACCATCAACAATCAAATTTGGATCATTCTCGTGTAATATCTCTACAGCTTTTGCCATTTTCTTGGCATCCTCACCAATGGAAGACCCAAAGTTTGAGTAACTCAACAGTGCAATTCTTGGGGTGACTTTGAACTTTCTGATCGTTCGTGCCACATTCGAAGTAATCTCTGCGATATCTTCCGCGGTTGGATTCAAGTTAATTGTGGTGTCTGCAAGGAATAAAGGTCCACGTTTGGTACTTAGAATGTACATTCCAGCTACTTTATTGATTCCTTTTTGCAGTCCAACAGTTTGAATTGCTGGAATTACAAGCTCTCGATAGTTGCGCGTCAAACCGGAGATCATTGCATCACCATCACCCATTTCGACCATCATGGCTCCGAAATGATTTCTTTCACGCATCATCTGAATGGCCTCAAACTCTGTGATTCCTTTACGATTTCGCTTTTCAAAGAAAGCCATCCCGAAAGCTTGTCGGCGTTCACGTTCGTCATCGGATTTCGGGTCGATAATTTCAACATCCGGAATTTCGATCGCATACTCTTCGATGAGTGCTTCAATCTTTTCCTTCTGACCCAAAAGAATTGGCATTGCAACTCCCTCTTCCCAAGCCGTTTGAGCTGCTTTCAGGATTTTAATATTATCTGCTTCAGCAAAAACGACTCTTTTCGGTGATCGTTGTGCTTTTTCGGTAATGTTTCTCAGTAATTTATTATCAAGTCCCAGACGGTTCTTGAGTTCCATCTCATAGGCTTCCCAATCCTCAATCGGATTTTTGGCAACACCAGAATCCATCGCAGCTTTCGCCACTGCAGGCGCAACGTAGTAAATCAAACGAGGATCTAAAGGTTTTGGAATAAACTGTTCGCGTCCGAAAGAAATATTCTTCTCACCGTATGCTTCAATCACTTCTTCTGGAATGGTTTCTTTCGCAAGTTCAGCGATAGCTTTCACCGCCGCCAATTTCATTTCTTCATTAATGCTTGTAGCTCGAACATCAAGCGCTCCACGGAAGATAAATGGGAATCCAAGGACATTATTCACTTGATTAGGATGGTCTGAACGCCCTGTCGCCATGATTATATCCTTGCGGACAGACATTGCGTCTTTATAGGAAATCTCAGGCTCTGGATTGGCTAAGGCAAACACAATCGGGTCTTTCGCCATAACCTTGATCATTTCTTTTTCTACGATACCTCCTTTTGAAAGTCCTAAAAACACATCGGCTTTTTTAAACGCGTCTGTAAAAGCGATATCTTTTTTGTGTTTGGCAAACTGTTGTTTGTTAGCATCCAGTCCTTCACGTCCAGCGTGAATCAAACCCTTCGAATCAAACATGAAGATATTCTCCAGTTTTGCACCGAGCATGTGGTATAGTTTGGCGCAAGAAAGTGCAGAGGCTCCAGCCCCAGAAACAACAATCTTCACCTTTTCGATCTTTTTCTTGGCTAACTCGAGTGCATTTAAAAGTGCCGCAGAAGAAATAATGGCAGTTCCATGCTGATCATCGTGCATGATTGGAATATCCAATTCTTCTTTCAGTCGGCGCTCAATTTCAAATGCTTCCGGCGCTTTAATGTCCTCAAGGTTGATTCCTCCAAATGTCGGCGCAATAGCCTTTACGGTTTGAATGAACAACTCTGGGTCCGACGCATCAACTTCGATATCAAAAACGTCAATATCAGCGAAAATTTTAAATAGCAGTCCTTTTCCTTCCATCACTGGTTTGGAAGCTTCTGGTCCTATATTTCCCAAGCCGAGTACAGCTGTACCGTTTGAAATAACCGCTACAAGATTTCCCTTGCTTGTATATTTGTAAACATCATCCTTCGTCTCCGCAATTTTCAAGCAAGGCTCGGCAACTCCTGGAGAGTATGCCAAGGACAAATCTCGCTGGGAGGCGTAAGGTTTCGTTGGGACAACCTCTATCTTTCCTGGTTTCCCTTGGGAGTGATAATCTAAAGCGTCTTGTTTTCTGATTTTAGCCATATACAATGTTTTCAGGGGTGCAAAGTTAAGAAAAAGAGCGGGGCTGAAACAATTAAACCAAAACAACCTGAATTGAAACGCGAATTTATTTTTGTGAAAAGCGCTGTTAACATTCGATTATTCCTTGGAGACCCGAATATTCAGGCTTTATTTGATCGAAGAGTGGTTTTTCTTTGTAGTATACCGATTTAATAGAGATACAACCACTAAGTCAGAACAAGCAAGAAGCGAATCATCAGTGCAAGAACCTGCAAAATACCTCTACACCATTGAAAACAAGCAATTCCAAAGCTTTTCAATTGTTCGACTATTCCTCCTTTTCCTAATGAAAATCACAAAAAACATGGTCGCAACCTTCTAGGATTTCAATAATCTATCTATTTCGCTTTATAAGAGAAGACAAATTTTTAGAAAAAGTTAGAAATTGCAACATCAAATCAAAATTAGAACTATGAGAAACTTTACTAAGGTTTTGTTCGCAGGCGCTTTAGCACTTCCAGTATTGGGAAATGCACAAGTAAGCACAACTCCTGAGAACAGAAATGCTGTTATTGAAGAATGGACAGGAATCTATTGTCAATATTGTCCAACTGGACACGCTGCAGTACAAACAGCCATCAATAATAACCCAGGAGATGTTGTAGGAATCAACATTCACACTGGAGGTTATGCAAATCCAAATGGAGGAGATCCAGATTTTAGAACTGCAGACGGAGATGTAAACGCGAGTGGATTTACAATTACAGGTTATCCTTCTTCAACTTTGAACAGAAGAACTATTGGAGGATCTCAAACTTACCATCCTGCAAACTCAAACCAACCGGATAAAGTTCCTGCAATTTTGGCTCAAGTTTCAGAAGTAAACATGGACATCACTGCAACTTTGGATATTAATACACGTGTTTTGACTGTTGATGTGGAATATTACTACACTGCTAACGCACCGAATTCAACAAACTACATGTATGTTGGAATTCTACAAAACAACATAGAAGGACCACAAACTGGAGGATCAACTTACAACCCTTCTGCAATTTTGCCAAATGGTAATTACAACCACATGCACATGTTTAGAGGTTTTATGACTGCTAACTGGGGGGATGCAATTACGACAACTACAACTGGTTCAACTGCAACTATGTCTTATTCAGAGACGCTTCCAACTAACATTGCTGGAGTTGATATGGACATTGCTAATCTTGAGATTTTTGCTTTCATTAATGATGGAAACCAAGCAAGCGGAAACATTTTAACTGGTTTATCAATTCACCCAACTTTAACTGGGTTTACTTCTACAGACGAAGTGATTTTCGAAGGAGCAAATATGGATGATGTGAATTTATGTGATCCTGTTGCTTATACTGCAAATCCAACTGCGACTATTCGTAACTGGGGATCAAACACTATGACTACAGCGACGATCACTTATGATGTGAATGGAGGAACACCAGTAGTAATGAACTGGACAGGTTCTATCGAACCAGGAATGGCTGAGACAGTAACTTTAGACCCAATCACTTTTACACCTAACAGTGGTTCAAACACTTTGAATGTTGCTATTTCAGATCCAAACGGAGTTGCAGATATCACAACAGACAATAGCGGAACAAACAACTTCAGCGCTTCTTTGACTTCTGCTTTGGCTTATGATTACACTGTAACAGTTAATCTTACTACAGATCGATACGCTTCTGAAACAACTTGGGAACTTACAGACGGATCAGGTGCTGTTATTGCTTCTGCTGGACCATGGGCTGACTTAGCTGCAAACGGAACAACAGTTCAAACTCCAGTTGATGTTAACATTTCTGCAAACGAATGTTATACGTTCACTATTTACGATACTTATGGAGATGGTATCAATAGCGGTTATGGAGTAGGTTCATTCTCAGTTGAAGATCAACAAGGAAATGTAATGACATCTGGAGGTAACTTCTCTTCAGAAGACTTCGGATTGTTCAAGACTTCTTCTGAGGCTGGTATCTCTGAGATTGCTTTTGAAAATCTTACTATTTACCCTAACCCTGCATCTGACGTATTGAATGTTGAGTTCAATGTTGACGCTGAAGAGGTTTCTGTTTCTATCCTTGATCTTTCTGGTCGAATGATCGCTACAGAAAATGGTTCTACTGCAGTAACTTTCAACGTAGGAGACTTAGCTAGCGGAAGCTACTTGGTTCGTATCTCAACTGAGAACGGTTCTTACACTGAAAACGTAGTTATCAAATAAGAGTATCAAACACTTCGATAAGAAGCTAATTATATTCACCCCGATGATTCTTGAAATCATCGGGGTTTTTTGTATCATTATTCTATGAAAAATATTGTCATCTTTTCTGGTGCTGGAATGAGTGCAGAGAGTGGAATTTCAACTTTCAGAGATTCGAATGGGCTGTGGGAAAACTACAATATTGAGGAAGTCGCTACACCTCAAGCATGGCAAAGAAATGCCAAATTAGTTTCTGAATTCTACAACGCCAGACGCAAAAACGTTTTGGAATCAAAACCGAATAATGCTCACCTTAGCATTGCAGAACTTGAGAAAAAAGCAGATGTTACCATTGTCACCCAAAATATAGATGACCTTCATGAACGAGCGGGAAATACCAATGTCGTGCATCTCCATGGCAACATTCGCTATGCCAAATCGAGCGGCCCAAATCAAGAGAAAAAATATTATCCAATAGACGGTTGGGAATTGACCGAAAAAGATGTGTGCCCTGATGGGTTTCTATTACGTCCCCATGTGGTCTGGTTTGGAGAGGCGGTGCCAGCATACGAAGAAGCTGCAGAAATTCTTGTTCGCGCTGAAATATTAATTGTTATCGGAACGTCATTACAAGTATACCCAGCTGCAGGATTAATTCATTACGCATCAAAAGCAACTCAGAAGTACATTATCGACCCCAAAGCGGACGAGTTAAACATCCCGAGAGACTTTGAACGAATTTCTAAGAATGCGTCAGAAGGTATGCAGGAAATTATTTCGAAGCTTTTTGCTCAGCCTTAATTGAATCTTTTACGTAGTTCTCAATCGCACCTGTCATAGACGGAGCGTTTGGTTGGGGCGCATGTAAATCCAAGCGAAGGTTGTTCTTAACCACAGCACTAGCTGTAGTCGGTCCAAAAGCGGCAATCACGGTTGTATTCTGCTTGAAATTTGGAAAATTCTTTAAAAGTGATTCGATCCCACCTGGGCTATAAAACACAAGCATGTCGTAATAAACATCTTCTAAATCTGAAAGGTCTGAAGCTACCGTTCTGTAAAGAACTGCTTTCGAAAAATTCAGATTGTTTGACTCTAAAGTCATTGGGATTTTATCTCTTAGAATATCAGTACAAGGCAACAAGAAATTTTCTTTTTTGTGCTTCTTCAAGACATCAACCAGATCCTCTATTGTTTGTTTACCAAAGAAAATCTTACGCTTTCTATACGTCACATACTTTTGTAAGTAATAGGCTACTGCTTCCGAGATACAGAAATATTTCATGGAATCTGGAACTTCAAATCGCATTTCTTCGGAGATTCTAAAGAAATGATCAACAGCCGTTTTCGAAGTTAAAATAACAGCAGAATGTCCAGCAAGGTCAACTTTTTGTTGTCGAAACTCCTGCGAGCCAATTCCATCAACTTGTATAAAAGATCTGAAATCAATTTTCAAATCATATTTTTCTGCCAAATCAAAATAAGGAGATTTACTCCCTTCTGGTTTGGGTTGAGAAACCAATATCCTTTTTATAGCCAAAGCTTATAATTTTTATTCAACAACTTAACTATTACCCCTTTATATTCTGCATTATTAGATAATAACAAATCAATAATGGCAGAATTTCGAGGGTGCAAAAGTACAAAATTATATAATACCATGAAACTCCAAGCCCTAGAACCACAGAAATGCTTTTTATCACTCGAAACAGGCTTTCAACAATAAATGCCCAAAAAACCACCTGAATAGTAATTTCCACCAAATCAGGCTGTAGTACCCAAATCAAAGCACAAATGAAATAAACAATCCCTAGAAGTTGAACGCCTAAAAACTTCATTGCGATAGGACCTCTGAACACTTCTCGTGCACCTATCATCCAGCCCGTTAAAAACATCGACCCCAAATGCCCCATAAATACTAAAACTGGGACGAGTAACGCAAGAATCCAAGCGTCTAGCGCTTCAAATTCTAAGTAATTCGCGATCAAATACACCACTAGACCTCCAGAAATCAAGTAATTGACCAAGAGGAAAAGCGAGGCACGACCTAATATAGGTAATGATTCTCTTAGAAAAGCCCTTACACCAAACACTTTTACGAGGCCAACAGCCATAGACGCATAAATGTCTGACTGTGCTGCTCGGGCAAGAGAAAGTAGCATTATTGATGAGAACAACGCTAAGCCTACCAAGTAATTAAATGAAGTGTCACGAATCTCCAAAGATTCAGGCACAACAATTTCTAATGGTATTTCAAATGGTGTCAACAAGCTTTAAAGTTCATTTTTAGTAAAATACAAAGTTATCGTTTGAATCCGAGATATTCTTAACAGTCAATAAAAATATAGTTAAATTTGTAGCTCAATAAAAGCTAGGATATGAGAACTGATTTATATGTACATCCAGATTACTACAATATGGATGATTTGCTCACAGATGAGCACAAACTTGTTCGCGATGCTGCTCGTGCATGGGTAAAGCAAGAAGTGTCACCTATAATTGATGAGCACTATGAAAACGCAACTTTTCCTAAACACATTTTAAAAGGACTGGGTGAGATTGGAGCCTTTGGACCATACATTCCTGAAGAGTATGGAGGGCCTGGATTGGACCAAATCTCTTACGGATTGATCATGCAAGAGTTGGAAAGATGTGATTCAGGGCTACGTTCTACTGCTTCCGTACAAAGCTCATTGGTAATGTATCCAATTTGGAAATACGGTTCGGAAGAACAAAAACAGAAATACTTGCCAAAATTAGCAACTGGAGATATGATAGGCTGCTTTGGGTTGACAGAGCCAGATCACGGATCAAATCCGGGTGGTATGCTTTCCAATTTTAAGGATGCGGGAGATCACGTGGTATTGAACGGAGCAAAAATGTGGATTTCAAACGCACCATTTGCAGATATCGCTGTTGTTTGGGCTAAGGATGAAAGTGGACGTATTCACGGACTTGTTGTAGAACGCGGAATGGAAGGGTTTTCAACACCAGAAATGCACGGAAAATTATCACTTCGTGCTTCTGCTACTGGAGAATTGATCTTCGATAACGTGAAAGTTCCTAAAGAAAATATTCTTCCAGGAAGATCTGGTTTGGGCGCTCCTTTGAGTTGTCTGGATTCGGCTCGTTTCGGGATTGCTTGGGGAGCTCTTGGTGCTGCGATGGATTGTTATGATCAAGCATTGCGTTATTCTAAAGAAAGAATTCAATTTGATGTTCCGATTGGAGCATTCCAATTAACGCAAAAGAAATTGGCTGAAATGATTACAGAGATCACGAAAGCACAATTATTAACGCTACGTCTCGGTCAACTTAGAGATGCTGGAAAAGCCACTTCAGCACAAATCTCTATGGCGAAACGCAACAATGTTGAAATTGCATTAGACATCGCTCGCGAGGCACGTCAAATCCATGGAGGTATGGGAATTACTAGTGAATATTCGATTATGCGTCACATGGCTAACCTTGAGTCCGTTATTACTTACGAGGGTACGCATGACATTCACTTGTTAATTACAGGTATGGATGTTACGGGAATTCCTGCTTTCGACAGAAGAATGCCTGATTTAAGCAAAATGTAAATTGAAAATATACAGTGAATTAAGGTCTGCTTCAGTAGGCCTTTTTTTATGTCTTCGCGGGAAGTAGGATTGTAAAGGTCGTACCGCCTGCCTCGTTGGATTCAAAGTCAATTGTTCCGTGGTGGTTTTCGATAATCTGTCGTACCATTGCCAATCCCAGCCCAGTTCCTGTACTTTTTGTTGTGAAATATGGAACGAAGATTTTGCTTTTCTTCTCTTCATCGATTCCTATGCCGTTATCAATGATGTCAATTTGAATTTTTTGATTGACCCGCGAAACAACCACAAAAATTTCCACTTTTCGATCATCAGGCGTGGCTTGAATGGCATTCTTGAATAGATTGTTGAACACACGAAGCATCTGGTTTTTATCTGCGCGAATGAGCGCCTCCTCCAATTTAGAAACCACTTTAATGGTCACTTTGCCTTCTTCCAGATACACTTGCTTCGCACTTCTGATAATCGAAATAATGTCCAACTCTTGCTCTGAGGGAACAGGCATTTTTGCGAAGTTCGAAAATTCATTGGCGATTTTTGTCAATGCATCAATTTGTTCAATAATCGAATTTGCTACGCGTTTTAGTTTCTCTTCACTCTTTGGGTCTTGCGCATCATAACTCCGCAATAACTGCTGCACACTCAATTTCATCGGTGTGAGGGGATTTTTAATCTCGTGAGCGACTTGTTTTGCCATTTCTCTCCAAGCTGATTCTCTTTCACTCCGTGCCAACTGCTGAGCTGCAAATTCAAGTTCCTCCAGTTTTTCGTTATAATCTTTCACAAGCGCACCAATCTCATCCTCCTTATCATAGGAAATTCGTTCATTCTGCTCACCAAACTGAACTGCTGCAAAGCTTTCTTGCAATATCCGAAGCGGAGCTGTTAGCCAGTTGGAAATAAACAATGCTAATAGAATAGAAAGTGCAAGCAGTAGCACAAAAACATTTATAATTGCTACTAAGAACTCTTGTATTTGTGTTTCAAACTCCCCCTGCTGCCCAAAATGCTGAAGGTTAATGTACGCCAATAGCTTCCCTTGCTTGTTGTAGAATGGCATGTAGGCAGAGCTGTAACTCAAGTTCCCAATTTTCTCATGACCCATGAACTCACTGCGTTGACTATATCTTATCTGAGAAAAAGCCTCAGGACTCATTTGTTCACTGATCAAGCCTGTGTTAAAAACCTTTGGACGAGAGGTTGCCAGCAAATACCCATCCGTATCGTATAGGTTGATGTCCGTAAAGAAAACCCGGGCAAATTTCTGAAGATAGAATTGCATTCGATCCCCGTTCTCATCAATGGAAAGTTCGTCAAGTTCCCCCAACTTCGCGCCCACCTCAGTATTTACAGAGTTTAATTTTTCTCGAATGACATCGTGAGTATACTCGTGATGCTGATTACTGACGAAGACACCACTTCCCCAGCCAAATGCAAACAAGGACAGGAATACTAATGAAATGAGTACCAATTGGATTTTCATCGCGAGATTTAACGTATTTCTCGTTGAAGCACCTCTATTCATTCTAAAAAGCATGGGAAGTAACATGATCCCGAAAAAGGAAAATAGATAGGAGAACGAAGTAAGTAACTCGATAGTTTCCGGGTTCTTACTTGAAAGTACGACCGTGTATTCTGGTGACTTTTTAAGCACGTAGTGATTGTATCCGCCAAAGTCAATAAAATTGTTCCCATTGCTTCCTTCTGTCAATTTCGTTAAGGTTGAAGGGTAGTTGAATTCACCGTACTTGTTCAACAATTTTGACCCATGAAACTTTGCAATTGAATAACTTTGAAGTGATTCTAAAACGGCGGCTGAACCACTAATTAGCAGCCTAGGAAATCCAATTTCTTCAGGTATTTTTGTTGATTTTAGCGTTACGAAGAAGATTGCTGTCGAATCGTCGCTTTCAATTGTTTGGCGAATGATATAATTGTATTGTTTGCGATAATCGCTAATAAAAAAGATCCGAGGATCGATCTCAGAGGCAACACCAGACGTGTTAATGATGTCTTGTAGCTCGTCATAATCGGAGGTAGAATTTTCCACTTTATCTACAATCGGTAAATGCTTTTCGTTGAATAGTGAAAATTTCATTTCATATCGTTCCCAGAAATCATTGAAAAAACGGCGTTCTAAATTTTCTTGAAAATCTGAAATTCGAATCGGTGTTTGCGCGAGAATTATCTTTTTCAAGAATTTATCGTTTTCCAGAACAGGCGCCAATTCAGAATACTCTACTTCTGTTACAATATCTTTTTCCGTCGCAATTTGATTCGCATACAGTTCCTTATCTCCACGTTCTTTTCGCAATTCTAAATCATCTATGGTCAGTGACATCGTGGCTGAGAAAGCGAAAAGTACAAACAAACCAGAACTAAGCGTTTTGGATGATTTTCTTAACAAAACAAGGTACAACACGGCACCTGTTAAAATCATCGGGAAAATTCCCGCATACAATAAGGAATAGCCGTAATTAACCTCATAGAGAAGGTACGCACATGAAACCGAGAAATAAATAACGGCAATCCTTGAACCTAAAATATTGTTTGTTCGGGTCAATTCAACGGAACTTTTAATCAGTAAAAAGTATATGTAAAAGTAGACTCCGAAACTGGCGATGGAGAGCACTGAAAATGCATTCAGCGAAAAGAGTTCGTTGATTAATAGCGGAATTGTTGAGTTTTCAATTAAAGTTTTGATGAAAAACAGGAGTAAAATCCACGGCAACATAATAGCAACAGGCAATAAATACGACGCCACTTTACCTACTGATGATGGCTTCCATTGATCCAAATGAACCCTTAAAGTTGACATCACATAAACAAGAGTAAGAATATGCATTATATATTCAAGGAAATTGGGGAGCCAATTATTTACGCCATAGATAGTCGGGCTTGCGGATTCCGTTTCATCCATAAAGGAAAGCCAGTGGTATTGTAACGCAAGGTAGCGAATCAATAAAACACCAAACATTGCACCCCAAGACCAAATTGCTGAGCGTTTCGTCGCAAAACGAAACAATAAAATCAACCAAAGTGACACCACAATAATTAAAAGAAGTAGCAACGCAATCGATTCAAAATGCTCTGTTGGTTGCTCATCCTGTAACTCTAGAGAGCAAATGTATTCTTTGTCACTCCTATATACAGGAAACCCGACATCCTCATCTGCAGATATATTCGCTGCAAAATCGAACGGCACATTTGCTGAGAACCCATTAATAAGATGTTTGTTCTCGTAATTATAATCATGCTTGAGTAAGAAACTTGCACACAAGAGGAAATCACCTACTTGTCGCGTTTTCGCGTAGTACCAACCATTTTGAAGGTTCAGCAAGCCATTCGCGGGAAAGTGAATCTCAGCGAATCTAATAATTGGTAATTGGTTGGTATTCCAGTAAATTAAGGAGTCATTTCGATAGATATGGACATTAATATCCGTATTCGATTCAAGATTTTCCCAGAGCGGTTCGATTTTGCCGCCGTACGCTTTCTTTTCCTGATAATTCAGAACTTCCTCTAATCGCTGCTCTTGTTCTTGAAAATCAGTTTGAAAATGGAAAACAGCAGTGGCGTAATCATCTGAATAAACTTTTGAGTAATACCAGCCAAAAACGATAGTTGCCGCCAAAGCCGCAATCAGCACATAGTATCGCTTCAAAAAATTTATCATCCTATTTTTATAGCGGCCATCTCATTTTGAATAATTTCTACTAAAATTTCAAAGTCTTGATCGGCATTCTCGTCATTGCGAAATCGAAAGTCGGCTTCGTTTTCGTAAGGTAGTAAATAATTCTCGTAGCATGGTTTTACGTGATTTTCCCATTGATACATGATGTCTTCACGTGAATATCCTCTCGTTTCTTGATCTCGATACAGTCGTCTATCTAACTGAACCTTTGGGTCTACTTTTATAAAAATAGAATAGTCCAACAAACGTCTTACTTCTTCGAAATAAAATAAAAACAAACCTTCAACAATAATTAAATGAGAAGGGTCGATCGTAATTAAAACATTTTTATCTGGTGGCGCATTAAAATGATATTCTTTGACAATGATGGAATCACCTGCAACCAATTTATTTAGATCTGCAACTAGTTTTTCTTTGTTCAGAGCCGTTGGTAAATCAAAATTATGAACGTCATTTTCGTCCTTTGCCTGCTTTTCGATAGGCAAATAGTAATTATCCATCGAAAAAACAGAGGGATTCAAATGTTCAAATTGCCTGCACAACCTATTTAAAAGCGTTGTTTTACCAGAACCACTACCACCACAAATGCCAACTATCATTTTTCCATTAAGAATTTTACCGTTCCTTCTTGATTTAATTGCTCTGTTTCAAATGTTAAGACCAGACCTGGCAAAGTTACCATAAACTCTTGTTTTTCCTTGCGATTGAAAACACTACTTGGATTATAAATTGTTCTTTCCGTAAATGAGTTGTGTGATGAAATTTCTTGATTCTCAAATGTGATAATACTGGCTTTGTCATATCCATTATGATCTAAATGATACCCAATCCCCTCGTTCATAGGGTACAAGCCGAGTTTTAATGGTTTTTTCTCAAGGAAATAATTCAGTTCCATTCGGTTTATTTCAGCCCATTCGCCTTCCTTCCATTGATGCAAAATCAGTCGTGCACCTGCACCTTCGCGTTCTCCACCAACCATATAAAAGTTACCATTGATATTGGTGATGAGTCCCTTTTCACTTGCATAGCCGTCTTTCAAATAATATTTACCTGTTGTGCCGAACCCGATATTTTCAACGAATAAATAGTCCTCTGGTGCTTCTAGAAAAACAGTAGATACATATTTTGCTTTAGAGCTAAACTCTTTCACTGACCACCCTTTCTTTTTATTCGAAACTTCTCTTGCGGCAAAATAAATCTGATCGTCCGTGAATCCGATGTATTCCCAGTTTCCAAAATCATCTTTTTTCAGATCATCGACTGGAATGCTTCCCAATTCAACGCCGTAAGGAAGTAAGTTGTGATGCGTTATAAAAGTTGCAAATTCCTTCACTACTTTCTCTTTCTTATCTTCGTAACGGAAATGATGCACCAAAGCTTTATCGGTAACTACCACATTGACAAGCTCAACATCGTTGTAATTGGAGATTCCCAAAGCTTTTAAGGTAGAAACCAATGAAACATTCTTCGATTTCTTGTTTCCCGCTTCGTTTACTTGTGTGAAAAACACCTTCCCGTTATCCAATTGAAGGTTATCCAAGAAATAAATGTAGCGCGCGTTCTCACTCGAGATGTAGTAAAAATTTTCATCACGCGGGGTGAAGGACTCATCCCAGATAGTTGAAGTTTGATCTCCTACCAACGTAATGTTGATCAGACGCGTTGTCTGGTTAGGGTCACGACTCATTAAAATCGCTCCTTGACCTTTCCATTCGATGATATCGTAATATGGATGGGATTGTGCTTCAATTTCAAATTCTTGTGCAATGCTTCCAAAAGAAAAGATTAGGGAAAAAAAGAGAAAAATTTCTTTCATGATTTTCGTATTTTGTGACGGCTGAGTATTACAATCTTCGTGCTAAAAATATATGTTATGAAAAGAATATCAAAAATGAAATTTACCAAATCGACAATTGCGTTTGTTTTTATTGCTTCAATCGCCCTTGTTTTAACCTCTTCACAACGTGGAAAAGTTGACGACGGACTTAAAATTGGAAATAAAATGCCACTTCCAACAGAATCGATGGTGGGTTCTGATGGCGAAAACTATACACTTGCCGATTTGAAAGGAGAAAAGGGGCTAATTGTTGTTTTCTCATGCAATACTTGTCCATTCGTTGTCGGGAGCGAAAGCTTTGCTGGTTGGGAAGGACAGTATAACAGCCTGTATGCGAAAGCACTGGAAAACGACATGGGAATGGTGCTCGTAAATAGCAATGCAGCCAAAAGGGATGGTGTCGATTCACAAGAAGAAATGCGCACTCATGCTGAATCACTTGGATACACGATGCCTTATGTAATTGACAATGACGCGAAATTTGCTGATGCCGTTGGTGCCAAAACAACACCGCATGTTTATGTATTCGATGCTGCTAGTAAACTCATCTACAAAGGCTCGATCGATAACAGCTGGGATACTAAAAAAGAAAAACTGGAGACGTACCTCATAGATGTTATGGATGCGGTTGGATCAGGAAATAAAGTTTCTAATGAAAGTACGACTCCACGCGGCTGCAGTATCAAACGAAATTAATTCCTAAAACATTAACTATGCGGTTTTTCTCCTTCATTTTCTGTTTTTTAGGTGGATTCTCAATGGCACAGGTTGCTCAGGTTGGTCCGCCAAAATCTTGGAGTGAGAACGATCTTTCTAACAACTTACTGACGTGGAATGCTCCTGGATTTGATCAAATCGCAATTTCTAAAGAAGATGAAAAGAATGATGTCTCAAAAGACCAACCTTGGCGTTTTGGCTACAAATACGACGTCTCAATTGCGTTTTCGGGTGAAGATTTTGAGGTTTTAGAGGACGGTGATCGCGTTTGGCGCTATGCCATTGATTGTCCGAGAGCTCTTAGCATCAACTTGTTATTCGAAAACTATCATTTACCAGAAGGAGCAGAATTATTTTTGTACGATCAGGCAAAGACCAACTTTGTTGGTGCATACACCTCATCAAACAACCGAAAAGATGGCTTGCTGGGAACGGAGATTGTTCATGGAGAAACTATTGTTGTGGAGTATTACCTCCCCGCCAACACACCTTTTGAAGGATCTTTTACCATTTCATCTGTCATTCATGGTTATCGAAGTTTGAATCATATCGAACAACAACTTACAGAATCGTTGAACTCATCGGGCGATTGTCATTACGACGTAGAGTGTGCACTCGGAAATGGTTGGGAAGATGAAATTCGATCTGTAGCCATGATTATCGTCGGCGGAAACGGCGTTTGTACAGGCGCTCTGATCAACAATACTTGTGAAGATGGTAGACCTTTGTTTCTCTCTGCAAATCACTGTTTAACCAGTGGAACGGGAAGTTGGGCGTTTCGTTTCAATTGGAAAACTGCACCTGGTTCTGAAACATGTGCTGCTGTTGGTACAAGCATTGATCCAGGCCCTCCATACGATCAAACAGCGAATGGTGCAACCGTTTTGGCGAACGGTCAAGAAGCCGATCATCTCCTTTTAGAATTGGACAATCTTAGTGCAACAAATATCCTTGATTGGAATTTGTTTTTCTCGGGTTGGGATAGGAGCGACAACCAAAGCATAACTAACGCAACATGCATACATCATCCTAGCGCAGACGTCATGAAAATCTCTCGAGAAAATGATGCGCCGTATCACAATGCTATCAGTAATGCCTCCGTTTGGTGGGTGGATCAATACGAAATGGGCGTCACCGACGGTGGATCTTCTGGATCTCCGTTATACGACCAGAATCATCGCATTGTTGGACAATTGTTTGGGGGAACCGCGGCATGTTCAGGTACCAATCCTAATGCAGGGAACGATTATTTTGGGCGCTTGGGTATTGCCTGGAACTTTGGCTTTGATACCATTCTCGCACCGACCTCATGCGGAAGTGTTCTTGTTTTAGACGGCTGGGAACCAGATGCACCTGATGTTTTCGATGATGCCAACTTACAATTTATTGAGTCCCCAAATGGCACTTCTTGTTCTGATCGATTCACACCAGAAGTCATCTTAAGAAATGCTGGTGACAACAATATCGCCACTTGTGTGATCAATTACTTTATTGATGGAAATCCCGTAACATCTCAAAACTGGTCAGGAAATCTCGCTCCTAATCAATATGAAACAATTGTTTTACCAGAAATAATATCAACCGGAGGTGGACATCTCTTTACGGCCTTCACGAGTCAACCAAACGGCGTGCCAGACAATAACACCGTAAATGACACAAATTATGTGAGCTTCACCCTTGTTCCATATACAGCGGAAACGCATCTAATTATAGAAACAGACTGTTATGGATATGAGACTGCTTGGGAAATAAAAGATGCTGGAAATTCTATTGTTGCAAGTGGTGGAAATGCCATTGTTCCTCCCGGTGGATCTCAAATTGCCTTTCCCAGTAATCCCTATTCCTATGGAAATGAAATTGTCGTAGATGAAAAACTCTGCTTAACTGAGGATTGTTATACTTTCACCATTTATGATGACTGGGGCGACGGTTTGGAAGGTACGACTCAGGCTGGTTGCTCTGTCGATGGTAATTATACCATTTCGGATGAAACTGGAGTCGTTGGACAACTTCAAAACGTAGCATTTGGAGTTTCAGAAACGATCAACTTTTGTGTCGAAGTTGTTGGGTTGGAAGAATTGACTCAAGACCAATTCTCTGTTTTTCCGAATCCTACATCAAAGTCACTACAGATTCAATTTAACAACACAAATCATCCAGAAAAAAATCCAGACTTTGAGGTGATTGATCTTACTGGAAAGGTTATTCTCTTTGGGACTGCTTTTGGCAACACAATTGATGTACAAGGGCTTTCTGAAGGTAGTTATTACCTCTATTTAAACAACTCTAAGTCGATTCCTGTCTCTTTTGTAGTTATGAAATAATTCAGTTTTGATTGTTATATCGAACTAATTACTATATTTAACTCACTAACACCATGACTATGAAACGACTACTACTCGTCGGATTTCTATTTCCGATCACCACTTTTGCTCAAGTATCCTATTCAGTAACCGTAACCCGATTAAAGGCGAAAGCCGACGATTGTGACGGTGGAATTATAACGCTGTGTGGCAACGCACCTCAGGATCCTGTTTACAATATTTGGTCTACAGATGCAGAGGCAAACCTCAATACATATTGTTGGATTTTTGAAGATGATCCACAGGCAGAATACAATCTCTGGAAAGACATTCAAAATGTGGAGCTGGCAAATGAAACCAACGTTCTTACCAACTACATTTCGTTTGATATGGCAGGATTTGAAAGTGACAACCTGAATCCAGGATGTACAAGTTCCTTTGGTGATGACGCGATTAACGATCAGCAGTTTGTTCAGCAAATTGACCTGTCCACACTCACTGAAGGAGGCACTGAGAATACCATGACACTGAACTTAAACGATGTGTATTACGCAGAAATCGTTATTATCTGGTACGATTTAACGGCCTCAGTTCTTCCTTTAAATGATGTTAGCGTGAAAATCGCGCCGAATCCAAACAACGGTAATTTCAAAGTACTATCTCATGGCATTACTGGAGAACGTACGATTGAAGTTCGTGACATGTATGGCAGAGTTATCTCTTCGATAAGTGCACTTGAGGACGAAAGCATGATTCAACTCGACGGCGTTGCAGCTGGAACTTACTTTATTGCAGTGCGCTTCGATCAAGGAGAGGTGATGGAAAAAATATCCGTTTTTTAACCTTTCAAACCGTTTTCCGCTGCCAATTGCTCAATAATTGCAGCCATCTTTCTGTCTCTGTCGGTAATTTCGTTCACATCGTGTGAAATAAGACGCAGTGATAATTTATTGTAGCGAATATCTAGGTCAGCGTGATGTTCTTTTTTGTCTGAAAGTTGAGCTAGTTTTAGCACGAATTCAGCGAGTTCTGTTTGATCGGTAAATTGTAATTCGCTATTCAATCCATCTTTATTTTCCGTCCAATTCATACGATTTCCATTTTTTCGTTAACTCTAATGCCGTTTCGAACAATTCTTCAAAACTGTTAATTACAATATAGTGAGATTGCAGTTGATCCGTCCTGAATTCGGTAGAAATCACTTTTTCAATGTCAAAATTCTCGGTTGGGACTTCTCCTGACAGACTTAAATTTGATTCACCGAACGAAGAAATGATTCCGGCTCCGTATATTTTCAATCCTTGTTGACGAATCAGGCCGAACTCGATCGTAAACCAGTACAAACGTTGCAGCATAATCACCCTTTCCGGATCGTTTCTAACAGAACAACCCAAGCGACCAAATTCGTGCGCAAATGCCGAAAAAATTGGGTCCGATAACAATGGCACATGACCAAAAATATCGTGAAACATATCTGGTTCTTCCAAATAATCCAATTGATTTATAGGGCGTAACCATGTTGAAGAACAAAACTTCTTCTGAGCCAAAAGTTGGAAAAAATCTTCAACTGGAATCAAACCAGGCACGCACGTAATTTCCCAATTCGTCGATCCTTTAAACCATTCGTTTAGCGCATCAAAATTGGGAATGGCGCTTGGATGAAGAACGCTTTTCATTCGTGCGAGTGCTAACATGTATTCATCGCAGCCTTTACTTTGTAGATTCTCCTCTTGTCTTTCGAAAAGCAATTTCCAAACCTTAAAATCTTCTTCTTTGTAGTTGCTAAATTCTTGTTTCATAAAATTCAAAAAAAAAGCCCGATTCAAAAATTGAATCGGGCTGTTAATATCATTGACAACAATATACTATCCATCCGACTCTCCTAAGAGAACAGTATGATAATAATATGTGTTGTGCTTTTGCATAGATCAAATATATAGGAATTTTGCAAAGCGTGTGCCTAAATGTACCCCCTTTGTTGCGCAGCAGTTTTGAAGTGCTTATATTTGAATACTTTGATTTTACAACGATTTTATATGGTTTTTCTGCTGGCGACGCTCATTTCCCCTATGGGAATGATTGCTTGTATTACATCGGCTGAAGATGATACTGTTTGTGAATTAATTGAGGACCTAAGCGAGGAGGAAGGCGACGACAGTGAAGAAGAATCTAATGTTGAAGAATCTCAAATCTTACGACACGACCTGCTTCAAATTGAACTGAATTACACTGCTTTAAAAAATGTTCAAGCTTGTTTTAAAGAAGGCTCTCTTCTGCCTGCTTCCATTCTAAAGGATACCTCAACACCACCTCCGGAATTAACGTGAATTTATTCTTGCGTACTTGAAAACCACGCATTTCACTTTAATTTTTATACCCTATTTTATGAAAAATGTTTTTAAACACTGGAAGAATGATCTTCCTTCCAGTCTGGTTGTCTTTCTTGTAGCACTTCCTTTGTGTCTTGGAGTTGGACTTGCATCTACCAGTGTAGAAGGTGCTGATGGCGAATTTATTAACGGGCTCCCTATTATTTTTAGTGGGATCATCGCTGGGATTGTCGGCGGGATTGTTGTTGGTTTCTTAAGCGGATCAAAACTCGGAGTGTCTGGCCCTGCAGCGGGACTAATCACAATTGTGACTAGTGCAATTTTCACCCTGGGGAGTTTTGAAGCATTTCTACTTGCAGTCATCATTGCAGGAGTCATTCAGGTGATTGCTGGATTTTTAAAAGCGGGAGTATTGAGCCGCTATTTTCCATCATCTGTTATTAAGGGAATGCTCGCTGCAATCGGAATCACCTTGATTCTTAAAGAAATTCCGCATGCCTTTGGGTACGATCACGATTTTATGGGCGACGAGGCCTTTTTTCAAATGGATGGTGAAAACACCCTTACCGAAATTTGGAAAGCTACAGGCGCACTGCACCCTGGAGCCATGGTAATCAGTTTGGTTTCCATCGCAATTTTGATTCTTTTCGAAATGAAATTCATGAAGAAAATCGCGCTTTTCAAACTAGTTCCTGGCGCATTAATAGTGGTGGTCGTTGGTGTGTTGTTAAACATCTTATTCATCAATAGTGGTTCGTCAAATTGGGCGATTAAAAAGTCAGAACACCTTGTCAATATTCCTGTTAGCGAGAGTTTTAATGATGTGCTTTCTTTGTTCACGTCTCCTGATTTCAGTGCGTTTTCCAATCCAAACGTTTATGTCATCGCTTTAACATTGGCTATCGTTGGAAGTTTGGAGACATTATTGAGTGTGGAGGCTACGGATAAATTGGATCCGGAGAAGCATCACACGCCCACCAATCGTGAATTGAAAGCGCAAGGAATTGGAAATATAGTTTCAGGATTCATTGGTGGCCTTCCAATCACACAAGTAATTGTAAGGAGTTCTGCGAATATTAATAGCGGTGCAAAAACCAAACTTTCTGCAATTCTTCATGGCTTCTTATTGTTTGCTTCCGTGTTATTCATTCCTACGATTCTCAATTTAATCCCGTTGGCTTCATTGGCTGCTATCCTTATCGTAATTGGTTATAAATTGGCTCGCATCGCCATTTTTAAATCACTTTACAAACAAGGTTGGGAACAATTTCTGCCGTTTATCACTGTGATTGTTGTTGTTCAATTCACGGACCTTCTTACGGGAATTGGGGCTGGAATCGTCGTGGCTATATTCTATATCCTAAGAAGAAACTATCGAAGTAATTATCAAACCGAATGGATTCAATCCGCAGAAGGCAAAACGTTGAAAATCACACTTGCGGATGAAGTGACTTTCCTGAATAAGGCAAGTATTTTTGAGCTTTTCAATAATTTGCAAAACAATACAAAAGTGGAGTTGGACGGTTCCAAATGTCAAAGAATAGATCATGACACTCTAGAAATTCTGAGGGAATTCCGAGATTATGGTTCGAAAGAACGCAACATCGAATTTAAGGTGATAGGGATAAGTTCTTTGGAATAAATCGATAAAATAAATTCGAATTAAGCAAAATTTGAACACCCCTCCTTTAATCATCAATCGGAGTTTCTTAGTACTGACGGTAGCCATAGGTTGTTATATAACTTTTTTTAATGCTTTTGATTATAAATATAAATAATCATATATGAGTTGTTATCCGTTATTTTGTCCCGAACAATAAAACAAACGGACATGATTGAGGTGGCACTTTGTATCTTATTTTTAATCCCCATAGCAGCATTTTTAACCTTGGGTTTCGTCACAAACAAACCTTCGAATTTACCACTCCTTAAAACAGTTACTCGAGTTACACCTCTCATTGCGTCAGTCATTTCCCTCCTTGGAGCGGTATGGCTGTTCAATTTCGGAATGTTCGAAAGCGACTTGCTTGGAATTTATGACCTTGGCTTCTCTCTAAGAATAGATGCCTTGAGTTTGATCATGTTTGGAATGATTTCCATCATCGCAATTGTAGTCTTTCGATTTAGCTACAATTACCTAGAAGGAGATCCGAATCATGCAAAATTTATCAGTGAATTGGCCGTAACCATTGGTTTGGTTCAATTACTCGTACTGTCTGGTAACATGTTCGGACTTTTCTTCACTTGGGTATTCACGAGCTTGGCACTGTAGGTCTTCAGCGATATTTGAACTTTTTGGCTTAAAATATAAGATATAGTAAAGAGAATATAAAGCAATCAACAGACCATAAATACTGGAAAGCTATTTATGACGGCAATTATGACAAACGCTACTAAAAAACGATTTGCCAACAATGGCTATAGTTAATGCGGGTTTTAGTACTTAACCCGAAAGTTTAGTGCTTTTAACCAAGTCCGCCAAATCTTTTGATTTGGATTTATAATAAAAAGATAAAACAAAATAAAAAGTTTTGGCTAAGTGCTTAATCGAAAGTTCACTACTTTTAATTCCCGTACTAACCATAGCCTAAACGTTATAAAAAACCATTTTAAATCCTTCAAAAGGTTTCTCACGTTGTGCTTTCTCTTGTTGTAAATACTTGACTGTTAGGCTCTTAGCTCTATTTGCCGATACAGAAGTTCGCAAAGAACTAAAAGCGAAAGGAGTCATCATTCCAGCCTACACCCATTTTGTCGCGTGTTTGCACGATACCACAAAAGATGAAATTTCGATTTTAGGCGAACGAAATGTTCCTAAAAGTCACACCGAACTTTTGAATGAAATCAAAACGGCCTTCGAAAAAGCAGGAAGAGCTGCAAGACAGGAGCGCGCGTTGCGAATGAAAATCGAAACGAAAGACGTAAATGCTTCAGTGCTCAACCGAAGTAAAGATTGGTCACAAGTGCGTCCAGAATGGGGCTTGGCGGGGTGCAATGCATTCGTTGTTGCTCCTAGAAACAGAACCCGCGGAATGAACCTTGGCGGAAAATCATTTTTACACTCCTACGATTGGAAAACAGACGAAGGCTTCCAGGTTCTAGAAGCAATTATGACAGCGCCGATGGTAGTTACCAGCTGGATCAACTTACAATACTTTGCGAGCACCGCGGACAACGAGCGTTTGGGGGCTGGAAACAAAACCCTGCACAACGTAACTGGAGGTGTTGGTGTACTAGAAGGTTCTGCGGGCGATTTAAGAATAGGCTTGCCAATGCAATCTGTCCATGACGGAACATCGTATCAACATTTGCCACAGCGTTTGAACGTGATTGTAGAAGCGCCAAAAAATGCGATCAACGCGATTCTTGAAAAACACGCATCGATCAAAGAACTTTGCGATAACGAATGGATTACTTTGATGGTTCTTGACGAAAACGGCGAGATTACGGATAAGTATGCAGGAGATTGCAACTGGGAAGTAAAAAGTCTGGAGACATTGTACGTGGAAGAGTTGGTTGAGGTTTAGCGGGGATACTTCTAATTGGGAGTGTTTCAGATTGCTTGATTTTTATGATACTAATTGTAATTATTGAACATTTTCGAGCACATTTTTTAGATAAGTATGTACGCGCTTTACCAACACATGAGTCTCAAGGATGAAGGCTGTTTTAGCTTGGAAATACAAAGCAAAACTCATTTTAGTTTCGTTAATTCCAGATACTGAATGGGCCGACGAACAATAAAACTTTAGTATTTCACAAACACATTTTTCGGCTCTGTAAAGAAACGCAGTGCTTCCCATCCGCCTTCACGACCGACACCTGAATCTTTCACACCTCCAAACGGGGTTCTCAAATCGCGAACCAACCAAGCGTTGATCCAAACAATTCCTGCGTCAATTTCATTCGCCATGCGGTGCGCACGTCTCAAATCAGAAGTCCAAAGTGTCGCGCTCAGTCCGTATTTCGTTGAGTTCGCCATCATCAAAACTTCTTCTTCTGTGTCGAATGGCGTGATTGTTACCACAGGACCGAAAATCTCTTCTTGATTCGTTCGGCAATCGTAGCTTAAACCTTCAATTACGGTTGGACGCAAGTAATAGCCTTCTTCATAACCTTCAACGATCACACGCTTACCTCCAGTTAAGACAGTGCCTCCTTCTTTTTTCGCCAATTCGACGTAGGAAAGCACTTTTTCCATGTGCGGTTTAGAAACCACCGCTCCCAATTTAGCCGCTGGATTGTCGGGATGCGCCACAACAGTGCTGTCTACCCGTTTCACGAATTCTTCTTTGAATTTATCGTAGATCGGTCTTTCGACGAAGATTCTAGATCCACAAAGGCAAATTTGACCTTGGTTGGCAAACGAGGAGCGCAAAGTAGTACTCAACATTTCATTGAAATCACAATCTGCAAAAATGATATTTGGATTTTTTCCACCCAATTCCAAGGACAGTTTTTTGAACATTGGAGCTGCCGTTCTGGCGATGTATTCTCCCGTTGCTGTTCCTCCTGTAAATGAAATTGCTTTGATTTTCGTATGTTTTACAATCGCATCTCCTGCATTGCCTCCTTCACCATGCAAAATATTCAAAACGCCATCAGGCATTCCTGCTTCTTTCGCTACTTTTCCGAGCAAATAGGCTGTGTAAGGAGTAATTTCCGAAGGTTTTGCAATGACACAGTTTCCTGCAGCCAAAGCAGGTGCAATTTTCCAAGAAAAAAGATACAGTGGAAGGTTCCAAGGAGATATACAGCCCACAATTCCCAACGGTTTTCTTAGCGTATAATTCACACCAACTCCCTCCATATTGTGCGATTCAGAAGCATAATGAATGATCGCTGTGGCGAAAAAATGAAAATTGGACACTGCCCGCGGAATATCCACATGCGCCGCTAATGATTTTGGTTTGCCATTGTCCCGAGATTCGGCAGCAACAAACTCATCCATTCGCGATTGAATTCCTTCGGACAAACGCACCATAATTGCGCTGCGCTCTTCAATGGACATTCCCGACCAAATCGGAAAGGCTTTTTCAGCAGCTGAAACTGCTAACTCAACATCTTCTGAGGAAGAATTTGGAATTTGTGCGTACACATTTCCTGTTGCTGGTTCGTAATTGTCGATGTACTGACCGTTAACAGGGTCGCAATATTCTCCGTTGATAAAATTCTGTAATCGTTCCATGATGTGAGATTGTGCGGTAAAAATACCTATTTTCTTTTCGAAAAGTTTAATATTCTAAGGATTCTAGATCCAATCGACAGCGTTAAAACCAATCCTATGAATACCCCGATTGTGTTTGCTACCATATCGTATCCTGAAACTGTTCTTCCAGGAACGAAAGATTGTCCAAATTCCATGAGTGCCCCAAAAGCGAGTGCGCCAATCACAGCAAAAATAAGTTGCTTTCGCTTTGTGAAGGTGAGCAAACCTAAATTGAACATCAGAGAACTATACGCGATAAAATGTCCGACTTTATCATTCCCGACGGAGACCGAAGTTGAAGGTGTGAGACTCAAATAAACGATTCCAATCATAATCGCCACTAACGAGATGCGCAGGAGATTTTGAACCATACTTATTGATTAACGAGGTGCTTGACGAAATCATCTGTAAATCGAACCATGTTTTTAATCTCACCCGAATTCGCAATTCGCAGCGACTTAAAAATAATTAGCGCCTTGCCGTTGCATTCGATATGATAGATTTCTTCACTTTCGAAAAATCCGAGGAGATCATCTGTAAACAATTCTCTAATGGCAGATTCATTTTCACCTGTGAGTTTCAATTTCTTGGAGAACAAAGGTGCGCTTTCAAAATCTATATCATTCGAAGAACGGAAAGGCAAACGGTCGAACAACTTATCAAAAATACCTTCTTGATCTAGTGTGAACGAGGGAATCTCATGCGGTAAATGCACGAGAAGTAAGGTTGTTTTGTAAACTTCTTTAGACATCATGGCTCCCTCATCAAAAACGATATCCGAGATTTCCCAATCAACCTGACTGTCGCTAAATTCTCCTCCAATAATGTTGGACTTTGTTTCGAGCGGGCGTGATCGGAAAAATTCAAAACGCAACAATTCGCTGGAATCGACTTGCTCTTCTCTTGTATAGAACCAGCCATTGTCGACTGCAATCTTTTTCATTCGCTGTTGACGGGGTGATATTTTCTGTAAGTTCGGAAGAATGTGCGTTTTCAGTGCCAACCTGTGATTCGAAGAAGCGATATGTTGATTCAATCCGATGATTTGTACTTTACCGCCAGATTGCGTGTGCATGGACTTAAATTCCATTAGCTTTTCCTGAAAGGTGAAATCAACCAATCTGGTTTTTGAAAGATCTATTTTAACTGTTGCACCTGTAGGAATTTTGTCAAGTAATCCGATCAAACGTAACAACGTCAAAAAATTAGCTACTCCTTTTATTTTCAATGAATACGATCCATCTTGCTTTTCCTTCAGATTCGTCCCTGATCTAAAAACCATGTGGAGAAAGGTTTGGATGGGCAGTCTTGAAATCAATAGGTGCGCCACGAGCGTTACTCCTATTCCGCCTAGAATTCCAATCAATGGATTTTTGTAAAGCGTGATTATGATGGTCGCCAGAAGAAAAATCATCTGCTCCAATCCTTGTCTATAAACTTCTTTAAACACGCGAGGCGATGCCAATTTCACCCCTGTCACAACCAAAACTGCTGCCAAAGCGGCAACGGGGAAAAGCTGAATCACAGGCGTAAGCAGTAACACGAATAACATAATGAAAAGACCGTGATACATGTTCGACCACTTAGTTTTCGCATGATTGTGAACATTCACCGTACTTCGAACAATTACATTCAAAACAGGCAATCCACCCACTGCTCCAGAAACCATACTCGCAATTCCTGTTGCTGTGAGATCCTTATTGAGATTTGTTTTTCTACGATACGGATCCAGCTTATCGATTGCTTTCGCAGCAGCGAGAGAAATTACTGACGAAATGAGGTTGATAGAGATTACCGCCATCCAAAAAGTTCCAGTGTAGGCTTTACTGAAACTCGGAAATGCTAATCCATCCATCCAATTGCTGGGGACATCAATTAAATAATCTTTCGGAGCGTGAAACACCTTTCCGAAAACGGCTATTTCGTTCGACTCCAAATAACCGTACAAAAAGACAATCGGCACAGCAATTGCGAGCACCCAGACTGGTGCTGGAATAAAGTGAAAAACCTGATAACTTATCCGTGCATGAAAAATAAGAAGAATGATTCCAAGCCCAGAAATGACGGCGATATATGGATCCATTTCTGGTATCTTTTGAAAAATATCTCCGATAATCTCTATGGTGTTCTTGCCGTCTGAGGTCGTACCCATGGCGACGTGCATCTGTTTCGCAAAAATGATAATTCCGATGGATGCCAAAACTCCCTGAATGACAGATGTAGGAAAAATCTCAGCAATTCGTCCCCAACGCAACAAACCGATGACGACTTGCAATGCACCAGCAATAACGATAGCACCTAAAATATGTGGAAAGCCATCAATCGGGTCGCCTGTATCCGATAATGCAGCGGCTGAAGCGGCAACAACAGCGATCAAACCAGCCGCAGCTCCGTTAATTGTGAGGTGAGAACTCCGAAAAAATGTTGTAACAATACCACCAATAACAGCCGTAATTAAGCCAGAAATTGGCGGCAGCCCCATACCCTTCGCAATTGCGAGGGAAAGCGGCAAGGCTACCAAAGACACACTTATTGCAGCAACAATATCATTGCTCCAGAATTTTTTAAACCCTAACCAACCTGTTTCTGGAATTTGATCTTGCAATTTTGCCATTAATCTATCCCGTATCTAAGTTCTTTTCCTTTTACAGTCGCAGGAATTCCATCTGTTAACCACTTTGGCGCTGGTGCATCCAATAAATAGTGATCGAAAAATTGACGCATTCGGATGCTTAAATCGATTCTATTGGCGTTGCGCATTAAGTTGTGATCGTCATCATTGTAGTTGAGAAGCCACGCGGTTTTATCCAAGCGTTTCAATCCCGTAAATAACTCAATTCCTTGATACCATGGAACGGCTCCGTCACCATCATTGTGCATAATCATCAAAGGAGTGGATACATTAGGTAAACCAAACAAAGGCGAATTCTCGAAATACAAATCTGGCTGTTCCCAAATCGTATAGCCGATTCTACTTTGTGTTCTTTCGTATTGGAATTGACGGTTGTAGCCACTTCCCCAGCGAATTCCGCCGTAAGCAGAAAACATATTTGCAACTGGAGCGCCTGCCATTGCCGCAGCATAGCGATCCGTCATGGTCACTAGTTGAGCGGTTTGGTAGCCTCCCCAAGATTGTCCTTGCAAGGCCATACGGTTCGAGTCGACATTGGGCAAAATATCTAAAACGTGGTCCGTACCACTCATAATACAATCATACGCCGATTTTGCTGGATGCCCAGGCTCATAACGGATATCTGGAATAAAGAAAACATAGCCTGCAGAAGTATATTCCGTAGCATAAACAATTGAAGCTGTTGGTTTCGGGATGTAGTGCGTATGCAATCGATCCGAATATAGCTCATAGAAATAAACCATCAAAGGATACGATTTGGTGGAGTCAAAATCAGCAGGTTTGTAAAGAAGTCCTTCCAACTCAATTCCGTCATAGCTTGTCCAATTAGTCAATTCAACCGTTCCCCAATTGTATTCCTCTTGCTGTGGATTCGTCTCACTGATTTTCTCTGCATTTTGCATTGCATCCGTGAACGTGTATACCTCAGGATAGTCTTCAAACGTCATTTTTCTGAAGAAATATCGCGAACCATCTTTGGAACGGTCCAATCCATAAACATTGGCATCGAAATTGGCTTCCTCAACAAGGTCAAAATGATCTTCATGCTCCTTTAAACTATAAAAATGTTCCCCTTTCGTTGTTTGGTTAAATCCACTGAAACGAAGATTTTCTGCTTCAAAATAAACACTGTCATATTCCCACATGGAATAGGTCAAACGAATATTATTGATCTTTCCGAGATCATGTGTATAGCTCGTGAGGCTATCATTTTGCGTGTTAAATTGCCAAATATCAAACTCCGATTGAAGAAAAGCTTTCGTTTCATCTCTGTTCCAATCTGTTCCACCTCTAGGGTATGCTTCCATTGGCATTCCATTCATATCGTCTGTCCAAACAACATCTTGCGTTTCGCAAGTCACGCACGTTTTATTTGAACCATCGGCTTGCGAAAAATGGAAATTTCCATCTTCGAAGTACATCATTTTAGATCCAGAAGGAGAAAGGTTTAACCCAAACTTTTGACCAGCCTTTAACAATTGGCGCTCACCCGTTTTGATATTCACGCGATAGTAATCCTGTGGACGCGGTGACACCCAATTGTACGTGTGCGCATACTGCTCCTCGCTTGTTCCTAACAAATAATCGCCTTTTAAATTCGATTCTGGACGAATTGAAAGCGTATCATCTTCCAGTTGTACAATTGTCCCATCGTTCAAATGATAAACGAAAAGGCTAGATCGCATTTTATCTCTTCTCAATTCCTTCAGCTGCTGAGGTTGAAGACGGTCGTCCGCATGATGCCAAAGATCCAAATTCACTTTTTCATCATCTAACAACGTATCTTTCGGCTCTTTAAACTCCCGATCTCCAATTCCGAAGTAAAGAATGTCATCGTTTAGCGTAAAAAACGGAGAAAAATTCTTCGAAATGGAATGCATAGTATCTACTCCCGCCGTCTCAGAATTAATTGATGCAATTGCATTTCCATCCGTGCCTACAAGCATTAGGTCGTATGATTTTACCTCGGCAGAATCAGAAGAAGCAAGATACACCAGTTGATTTTCTTGATTGTTAAACTTGATTTTTAAGAGGGACGCATATTTATTCGAATCGGACCAAAGACTTTGATCTTCTGTCTTGAAAACATGTAGTTGAATGGAGTCGACTTTATCGTATTTTCTTTGTGTTGTGAAGGCTACAAAATTCCCTTCATCGGACATTACAAAATCGGACATATCGTTAAATCTTGCCTCTTGATTCTCAGGATGAAACATCCACAAAACATGTCCACTTGACTCAAATTCGGGTGCATCGTCTTTCTTTTTTCCAAACAGAAAGCATCGTTTCTTCTTTACCTCAGTAGTTTTTGCGTCATTGTGTTTGAATTCAACTAACATCCAATCGTTTTCATCGTTCACGGAAAATGAATTCAATTTGGCAAATTTCATCAACGTATCTTCAGCAAAAAGATAGATTCCCAGTGTATCTTCTGGCCATTTCGATTTCTTCACCTTGTCCAATTCCAATGTTCGAAGGGTGTCGAAATCAGGCGTAATTTTAAATGCGATGTAGCTGTTTCCTCCAGAAAAAGACGCGTTCGTTGCTCTTGGGATGGTATCAGTCACTTTAGTTACCGTGTTGTAAATACACAAAACTCCATCTCCTCGATGCGGCGTTATTTCATAGGAAATATAGCGGCCGTCGTTTGACATTTCAGCACTTTTCAGCGAATTCCAGTCATTATAAACGGTGTGATCAATTATTTTTTTTTCCTGAGAAAAGCCGAAAAAAGTAAGGTTTACGCACAAAAAGGCGGTTAAAAATCGCATGGTTTAAATTTTGAAAACCTAAAATACCGATTTTAGATGGAATAGGTTAGTTTGTCAGAAAGAGTTCCGAAGCGATGTAGTCAGCTCGCAATCTACCTTCTTTCGTTAAAACCAGTAACTCTTCGTTATCTTCCAGCCATTGCGCTTCCCGAAACTGGGTGATTTTTACGTGCATTTCATCTGGTATTTCAATCAAAGCACTTAATTTCTCTACAGGAACACCATATACCGTTCGAAGTCCAGTGAGAATTAATTCATTGAAACGATCGTGCACTGACAGATGCTCTTCTTCAAAATATGGCTCACCCTTCTCCAACGCATTCATGTACTTATGATTGTTGGCAATGTTCCAGCGCCTTTCTAAGCCGTTAAAAGAATGCGCAGAAGGTCCAACTCCCAGGTACCATTCCCCTTTCCAATAGTTGGAATTGTGTTTAGATTCGAAACCTAGTCGACTAAAGTTTGAAATTTCGTACTGTTGAATCCCATTGCGCTCTAACATTTCAAGCAAAATCTCAAAATGCCGGCTTTGTTGCTCCTCGTCTGCTACTTCAATTGATGCATCCGCAACCCATTTGTGAAGTGCGGTATCACTTTCAACCGTTAGGCAATACGATGAAATGTGTGGAACACCCCAGTCGATCACTGTTTGAATGTGCTCTTTCCATTGTTCTTCAGTTAATCCAGGCAAGCCGTACATTAAGTCAATGGTGAGGTTTTCAAAACCATATTTTTGAGCGAGTTGAACACAGGTGCGGGCTTCCTCTGCTGTATGCGCTCGGTTCATCCATTTTAAATCCTCTGACTTAAAAGACTGCAAACCAATACTTAACCGTGTAATCCCTGCGGCTTTCCAGTCCAACAGCGTCTTCTCGGTAATGTCATCAGGATTGGCTTCAAGTGTTACTTCGGCAGTGCTTGTCACCTCAAAATTTCGTTGGATGGTTTCGAGAATACTTGAAATTTCAGACTTCTCTAGCAAGCTTGGTGTTCCTCCTCCGAAATAAATCGTTTCGATGGTTTTACCCTCCACGTACTTTTGTCGCTGCTCAATTTCCGTTAAAATAGATTGAAGCATCCGTTTACGATAAGACGCAAAGCTTGTACTGAAGTGAAAATCACAATAAGAACACTTCTGTTTACAAAAGGGAATATGGATATAGATTCCTGCCACGGATCAAAAGTACTTAGAATAGAGAGAACATTATTTTTTAAAAGATTTTGCTGTGACAACCATTTTTTTATACCTTACCATCACCAGATATGGAATTCGAACGACATAAACGATTACTCAACAAAGAGTTAGATCAATTCAACTTGATCCTCAGTGAGATTTTACCTCGTTATATTGAGCTGATGAAGAAGGAAGCTATCGAAGGAACTGAACTGAAAGAGTTAGGAGAGTTAGAGCATTTTCTCATAGAGATCAACGGAAAAATTGCTGCGATCAAAACAAAATTAGATCATGACTTGTTTGGTGAAACGATGGAGGAATATTATCGCGTAAAGGAACTTGCCAATAAAGGCGATTTACTTGCACAAAAGCGACTCGAAAAACTACGAGATGTCTTCAGTCAGTCTGTGAAGGGTGATACCTTTTTTAACTGGAATTAGTCAAATTATTATCTCTTATCTCCTAAGTTTCGTCTAGTTCTTAAGATTTCTTATTTTCGTTAGAACCAAAAAACCTACCATGATGTCACGTATTATCCTTCTCGCAATCATATTATTACCTGTTTACTCCATTTCTCAATCGAGTGTCGTGACGACAGGAATTGTACAGTTTGAAAACGGAAACTACGAGCAAGCATTGGAGAAATTCAATCAAGCACTTCAAGACCCAAGTGCACTTAAAGAGAGTGCGCGTTTCAACGCTTGGTATTATAAGGGAAAGGCACTCGTACAAGAATATGCTATTGCCGTAAATTCCGGAGATACAGAACAAATTACACAAAAGTACTAGTACATTCTCATTGCAGGAACTTCCTTTTTAAAGGCGAACGAATTTGCCAGTAGTAGTAGACTACAATCGAGTTTGAAACAGGAGTTCGCTACAATAGTTCCAATGATGCTGCAGCTAGGTTTGATTGAATTCAACAACGGAAATGCGATCAAAGCGAAAGAGTATTTTTTAAGCTGTAAGAAGATCAATCAAATTGATAATCAACCCAGTGCGTACATGATTTATGATTTTTCTGGACAGGTTGAACTGAGTTTGAAAGACAGCACTGCTGCTTTGGACAATTTTAAAATCGCTATTGCCAAATACAAATCAGATCTTCCAGACTCTCCTGACTTTGCGATGGGATATTCCTTTTACAGAACGGCAATTGTGCATTATTTTCGTGGGAATATTGATCCTGCTTTGAACGCTTTGAAAAATGGACTTCAATTGTTGGAAGAGGAAAATAAGCGAAGAATAGCATTGATTTCAGAAAACCCTCAGAATCGCAGTCAACTTGAGTCGGCAGCACAAAACTACATGGAAGTTAAGTCCAACCTTGAAACTTTCGAATTAGACATTTACCTCAACTATCCAGATAAATACGAAGAAGCGCTGCAAAAGTTTGAGAAAGCTGTACAGGAAAACCCTAAAGATGAAAATGTATTACTTGCGTATGCGACTCTAGTTGAAAAAAGCGACTTGGATGCTGGATTTGATGTTTATAAAAAGGTTTTGACCTTGAATCCCAACAATACATGCACTCTTTAATGCGGGGGCGAATCGCGTGAATAAAGGTGTACAGGAGGCGAAACTGTCGAACCAAGAAACGGATTACACGCGATCATTAGAACACGAAGCAAAAATGAAGGCTTATTACAAAGAAGCTCTCCCGTTTATGGAAAAGCACCATCAATTGAAACCGACGGACAGAGAAACGCTGCGTACTTTAAAGCAAATTACGATTACATTAGATATGACAGATGATTATCTAATCTATAAGGAAAAGGAAGGGAATCTTTAAAGGGAATTCGATGCTATTTTACGTCAATTTTTATTCATACTTAATCTGAGCCGTCCATTCTCTCGTGCCATCGCTCAGCGATTTAATCAAAAAGGAGCCGTCGTCGTTCTTAATAAATCGATATTTGATGTTGCCTGGAGAATAAGTGCCAAGGTGGACTTCCGCATTTTTTCCTTCTTCTTTACTGATTAGAGTTGCTTCTAATAAATTGTGTTTACCGTACAAAGCAGGAATGCCCAGCCAATAGATATCCTCTTGGGGATACAACATTTCAAATTTGTTCCGAACTAGGTTTTCTTCTGTATCAAACTTGAGCGTGTAAATTCTTTTGTTCCCGTCTTCATCTTTAAAAATGACTGCTTGTGGGTCTTCTCCATTTTCATACTTGTACGTGTACTTCGCAAGCGTATCATTTCCAGCAAGATTGAGTTGTCGGATTAAATTTCCCGATTGATCATATTCAAATTCAACTTGAGAGTTCTCACTGATCACAATGGAACCAACTCTTCTACCTTCTGGACCGTAAATATTTTGAATTCTTCCAGCTCCCGAAATCATCTCGGTAACCTTTCGATCTTCATTGTAATCGATATGAATACTAAAACTTGCCTGTTTCGAAGCAATCTCCACGTTAACTGAATGATCGTTATTGTATTTGAACTTAAAGATTTGCTGCGAATCAAATGAATTCACGATGATAGACTCAATTCGATTTTTTTTGGTTTTTTCTTTCTTGGTAGACTTCTTCGTTTCAGAACCACAGGATGAAGTAATTAGAAGGATCAAAAAAGACAATAGGACAGATATAACTTTTTTCATAGCACTAAAATTACGGCAATAAACAAAACATTCGACGCCCCAAAGTGAGATTAAGAACCAAATATTTTATTACCTGTTTGAAAATTAGAATGTAAAATTTTTCAAGTCACTCCACACTTGCAAATTCTGGAGGTCAACCTTGAATTTCCTAGCCATAAAAAACCCTGACTCTCGAGAATTCGAAAATCAGGGTTAGCTTTTTTATTCGTAAGTGATTCGTTTCTACAATTCGAATTTGATTCCCTGCGCTAATGGCAAATCATCTGTATAATTAATCGTATTAGTTTGCCGTCTCATATAAACTTTCCAAGCATCAGACCCAGACTCACGTCCACCACCTGTTTCTTTCTCTCCACCGAATGCACCACCGATTTCAGCACCCGAAGTACCGATATTTACGTTGGCAATTCCGCAGTCAGAGCCTTGAGCAGATAAAAATGCTTCTGATTCTTTAATGCTATTGGTCATAATCGCAGAAGACAATCCTTGTGGAACGTCATTCTGAATTGCGATAGCGTTCGTAACATCTCCTGAATACTTCATCACGTATAAAATTGGTGCGAAAGTTTCATGTTGAACGATTTTGAATGAGTTCTTTGCCTCAACGATTGCCGGTTTTACGTAGCAACCTGATTCGTAACCTTCACCTTCCAAAACACCTCCTTCGACAAGGATGTTACCACCTTCTGCTTTTGCAGCTTCCAGTGCATCCAAATACATTTTAACTGCATCGTGATCGATAAGTGGTCCAACGTGATTGGATTCGTCCAAAGGATTTCCAACTTTCAATTGACCATACGCATTCACAATAGCGTTCACAAACGTATCGTAAACATCTTCGTGAATAATCAATCGACGTGTTGAAGTACAACGTTGTCCACCTGTTCCAACTGCACCAAATACGGCACCCGGAAGTACAATTTTCAAGTCTGCAGACGGTGTAATGATGATGGCGTTATTTCCACCTAATTCCAATAATGATTTTCCAAGACGAGCTCCAACGGCTGCTCCAACGGCTTTACCCATTCGAGTTGAACCAGTTGCCGAAACCAAAGGAACACGTTTGTCTTTTGACATTAATATTCCGAGATCAGCACCTCCAATCAACAAACCAGAAACTCCATCAGGAACATTGTTCGCTGCGAAAACTTCTTTAGTAATTTGCTGGCAAGCAATCGCTGTGATTGGTGCTTTTTCAGATGGCTTCCAAACACAAGAATCACCACAAACCCAAGCAAGAGCTGTGTTCCAATTCCAAACGGCTACTGGGAAGTTAAATGCAGAAATAATTCCTACAACTCCAAGTGGATGGTACTGCTCATACATTCTATGTCCTGGACGCTCTGAGTGCATTGTGAGTCCATGAAGTTGTCGAGAAAGACCTACTGCGAAATCACAGATGTCGATCATTTCTTGTACTTCACCAAGACCTTCTTGGAAAGATTTACCCATTTCATACGAAACAAGTTTTCCTAGTGGCTCTTTGTATTCACGCAATTTTTCAGCGAGTTGTCGAACGACTTCACCACGTGCTGGTGCTGTCCATTTTCTCCATTCTTGAAAACCTTCTTGCGCTTTCAAAACTACCGCCTCGTAATCAGCCTCTGTAGCCGAATTCACTGAAGCAATTACTGAACCGTCAACTGGTGACACTGATTCGATTACTTCTCCGCGTGTATTAAACCAACGACCGCCAGTTGAGGCTCCGCTGTTATTTTGTTCGATTCCAAATTGCGAAAGAATTTCTGCAATTCCTAGATCTGTCATTGTTTCTGCCATTGTTGTGTTGTTAAATAAGATACAATTGCTACAAAATTACGTTAATTTATCCATTTTCCCGTCTCCTGAGACGGATAATCTGGGAATCCGATGGCTTCTGAAGTCTTGTAAAAACGAGCGCAGAAATCGCTCCTAAGACTGGTGCAGAAAGATAAATCCAGATATCAGACCATAATCCACTAAATACAGCCGGAGCTATACTTCTCGCTGGGTTCATGCTTGCACCGCAGTACGGCCCCGCAAAATAAGCTTCAAATCCGACAATTGTTCCGATTAAAAGCGCTGAAAAAACAACGGTTCTGTTGCGGTGAACAACCCTTAAAACGCCCGCCATTAAAAGGAATGTCAATCCAAATTCTAAAAGGAAACTTTGCCAAACACCAGCAACGGGAAGTGTATCACCATAGTGTTGGGTTTGCGGGTAAATCCTACTCAAGAGATAACTCCCAAAAATGCCCCCAGTAAATTGTGCAAAAAGATAAGATAGGACCTTGTTACCCTCAAAACTTGAATCCAACCAAAGTGCAATAGTAACAGCTGGATTCATGTGAGCACCGGACAACTTGCCGAAAATCAATATGCCAAATGCTACGACGCAGCCAAAGGCGATACCAATCCAAAGCTGAGGAGAAGCAATCGATTCATTTTGAACAAATAGCACACTTCCCGTGCCGATAAAAACGAGAAGTGCCGTCGCGAAAAACTCAGACAAAAAACTCTTGGTGCTCATCGTAAATACGCCGAAACGAATTCTTTGCAATAGACCTCAATCAAATCTCGAACCGCATTAAAAGTATCCGCAATTTCAGCTTTCGTGCCCTTTGCTCCATAAGGATCTGGAAAATTGTGATGAAACTTAACTGCAGAAGACGGAAAGTATGGACACCGTTCTTTCGCATTATCACAAACAGTAATGATGTAATCAAAATCTATGGAAGTGCATTCCTCCATGAGATTAGATGTATGGTGTGAGATATCGATTCCAATTTCTCGCATCGATTCGATGGCTTTCGGATTGACGCCATGCGTTTCAACACCGGCTGAATAAATTTCAGTTCCTGAAGGAGCGAGACGACTTAAAAAGCCATGTGCCATTTGACTTCTACAACTATTTCCTGTGCAAAGAACAAGTACTTTCTTTTCCATAATTAACAACATCCTGAACCTGGCTCGCAGCTTGGTTCTTTTTTATTTAAATCTGATAATTTGCGGTTTGGCTTCATTGGAGTTGTACTTTCTGCAGTTTGTGAGGTACAGCATGCACTTGCATCCGCTATGGCATACTGTGGATCGTTAAATTCTGAATCCTCATGGAAGTAGTAGATTTCCCATTGCACGCCGTCAGGGTCTGTGACCCAAAACTTATCTTGAATCGCATAGCAACATGCTGTGCCCATTTCTTCAAGCGAGACAATTCCTTGCTTTTTTGCTGTTTCTAATTGCGCTAGCATGGCTTCCTTAGATTCCACCTGAAAACCGAGATGTCCGAAATTGGATTGTACGCGTTCGGCATTTTCAACAAATGAAATAATTAACCCTGGAGCCTCGAGTTCGAACTTGGCGTAACCTTGTTTGATTTTTGAAGCCTTTTGATTAAAAAAGGTTGCGTAAAAATCCGTTGTTGCTTTTATATCACTTACGTAAAGTGAAACATGCATTCTTGGTAATTCCATCGAAATTCTTTTTAATTATGGTTAACAACAATTATCTGAAGCCACTATCTCTGGGCTTAGGAGTTTAACTCGGAGTTTTTCTAATTCCTCCCAACGAGTCATATCAATACAGTAACAAACACTGGTACCTTCCACCGTTCCTTTAATCAGACCTACCATTTTCAGATCCATTAAATGCTTCGAAATTGTTGATTGTGCGAGACCAATTTCTGTGACTAAATCACCGCAAATACATGTATTTGACTTCATGATGGATTGTAAAATGGCGATTCGCGCCGGATGCCCAAGAACCTTTAACATAGACGCGAGCTCATTTTGTTCATCCGTATAATTCAGTTTTTTCGTTACTCCCAAAGCGTTGGTTTTTAGAATAAAATCACATTTCAATTAATTATATATCGCAATATACCGATTAATACTTATTGTAGTATAATCTCAACTAAAAAAATGAGGAATTACCGCACAATTCGCAAGAGCACTTTCGTGTGTTAATTGTTAATTAATATATTGAAATGTTCGCGGTTTACCGCACGTTCTACCTAAAAAACAACTAATTTGGCGTCAAATATTTTGCCATGAATACCTATTTATTAATTATGGGAATTGCAGGGGTGATTATCCTCAGCTTTTTCTTCAATATTATCGCCAAAAAAACGAACATTCCTTCCGTTTTGATGTTGATCCTTCTTGGAATGGGTATCAAGGGTTTACTGAACCATTATGATGTATTGAGTGCAGACCTTCAACTTGATTCGATGCTGGAAATACTCGGAAACGTTGGTCTTGTAATGATCGTATTGGAGGCCGCATTGGATTTAAAATTGGAGCTTGAAAAAACGAGTTTAATCATAAAATCTTTTCTCACGGCCCTGCTTGGGTTGGGTGGATCCATGTTTGCTTTGGGCTCTTTTTTCCTTTATATTTTCCCAGAGACAGATTTGTATACGGCTCTTTTATATGCTACGCCTTTGAGTATCATGAGTAGCGCGATTATTATTCCGAGTGTTGGAGGTCTCACAGGTGCTAAAAAAGAATTTATGGTGTATGAGAGCACCTTCTCAGATATTCTTGGAATCATGGTCTTTTACTTTATGATTGGTGCTGAAGGTGGCGCCGGCGGAGGGTCTATCGTTTGGGAAATCATTTTCAATGTCCTCAGTACAACTTTGCTATCTGTGGTAGTTGCTTACTTAATGGTGTACTTATTTCAGCATCTCCGAATGCAGGTGAAACTATTTCTAATTATCGGGGTTTTACTTCTTCTTTTCGCAGTTGGTAAATACTTCCATTTATCATCCTTATTAATCATTTTAGCCTTTGGATTGGTGCTGAACAACACGGATGTTTTTTTTCAGGGGTTTCTCAAAAAGTACTTCGACAAAGAAAAGGTCCGCCCTATTTTGCATGATTTCCACAACCTAACGCTAGAATCTGCATTCTTAATCCGAACTTTTTTCTTCGTGATTTTCGGTTTGTATATTTCCGTGAGCTCGCTAGCTAATTGGGAAGTAGCCGTGAATAGTTTTGCCATCGTTGCGATTCTTTTTATCGTTCGTTTCGCTATTTTGAAGTTGGTGGTGAAAAAGAACATCATTCCACAACTTTGGATTGCACCTAGGGGATTGATCACCGTTTTATTGTTTTTCGTTCTTGCGGAGGGTACAGCAAAAATTGAGGAGTTTGATACAGGATTGCTACTCTACCCGATTCTGATTACGAGTCTGATTATGATGGTTTCACTGATCCTTTATCGCGGCGAAAAAGTGACAGATGTGCTCTTCCATACGGTACCGATTCTTAAAAATAGTGACCCTGAAATTCAGGAAGAATTGAAGAAAAGAATGGCTGAAAATACGGAAACACAAGATTTTGATGGCTTCAGGCACTAGAAAAAGCTGAAAATCTCTTTCCCGAGCCAAACTTTCCCGCCTTCTATCTTTACGTCGTATTTGAATAGACTCGTTCCATGACCTCGACCATTTTCAATAGAGAAATGAAAACGGTGAAAAGGACAAACAATCTGATTTTCTGAGAGCCAACAATTGTTTAACGGCTTGTTTTGATGTGGGCAACGATTTTTAAATGCGTGAATTTCCTCATCCTGCTTTACCCAAAGAACCTGTCCGAAAGAAGAGGAAACGACAACGGCTTTCTTCACTTCGAAGAGCTCATTTAATTCTTCCTCCGAGTGAAACGCTATTCTCCACTTAATTTTAAAACTGAACAATTCAAATCGTTTTTACGAAGCTAAGCATTCACAAACAAAAAACGCCGAACTTGAAAAGTCAAATCCGGCGCAGTTGTTTTTATTGATTCCAACTATTTCAAACTGTTCAAAGCAGCTTCATAATTTGGCTCATCGACTGTTTCCGTTACCTGTTCTGTGTGAACAATTGTTCCCTCGTCATTCAGAACAACAATGCAACGAGAATGTAACCCTGCCAAGGGACCGTTCGTGATCTCTAAGCCATATTCTTTTCCAAAAGATCCCGATTTGAAATCAGATAATTTCGTTGTTGATAAATCCGTCATCACCAATTCAAAACTCTTTGCCTTCGAACCAACTGCAGGTAGTTCACCTATTGTGTTAATTGCGTTTCCTTTTAATGTAATTGTTGCCATTCTATTTTCTATTACTGGTTATTAATTTATTTCGGATGTTTCTCAATGCTAACAATCAGAAAGAGTCACTTCCGTTTACACTCGTTTTCCAACGAATATATGGATTGAGAACGTTTTGAAGGCGATTACCTTGCTGAAAAAGCAACCTTTTTTGCAAACGGCTATTAATTTTCGGAATTTAGCAGAACTATCAACTGAAAATGTGAAGATAAGCATGGTTATCAAAGTCAAAAAATATTATCGAACATTACTGCTTGGTTTATTCGTTGTATTGACCTTTTCTTTGATGACCCGTAACGCGAGCGCTCAAACTTTTACAGAAGCTGGACCCAACCTTGGGGTCACAAGCACACAAAGCATCTCCGATGATCTTGCGAACGGCATGAGCTTTTACGATTACAATCAGGATGGCTGGGATGATTTAACCATGCCAGCAGGTCAGAATTCTGTTGTCTTTTACAAAAATGTGAATGGAAATTTTCAAGTCGACAACCTTCTTTCGATCATGCCTGGAAATATTCGCCAAATTCTTTGGGTGGACTTTGACAATGACAACGACTTAGATTTATTCCTCAGCTACTATGCAAACGGGGTTCGTTTGTACCAAAATGAAGGAGCGTTCAACTTTACGGACATCACGCAACAAGTTGGGATTACAATGGCCCCATTCAAATCCTATGGGGTGGCATTCGCTGATCCAGATAGCGACTTCGACTTGGATATATATATCTGCGCGTATGCTCTCAACAGCACTGCTCCAAACGCCAATATTAATTTCTATTACGAAAATGACGGAAACAACTACTTCATCAATAAATCCGATTCGTTAGGCATCGATAATGGGTTTCAGCCAACGTTTATGCCCGTTTGGTATGATGTTGAGAATGATGGAGATGTCGACTTACATGTGATTAATGATCGTGAATATACCAGCGACGCATTGTATATAAACGATGGATTCGGAAATTTCACGAATGAAGCCCAAAATTTAGGAATCGATAACTATGCGCACAGTCCAATGGGGATTTCCATCGGTGATTTCAATAATGATGGCTTTTTCGACGTCTTTGAATCAGACGTTGCGAACGGAGGCGTTGAAAATGGGCTTCCAACCGACTACAAACTCTTCCAAAATAATGGTGGTGCCTCTTTTAATAATGTTGCTTCTATACTTGGGGTTGACACTTCTTTTTTCGCTTGGGGTGGACTTTGGGTTGATTACGACAACGATTGTTTCGAAGATTTATACATCGCAACCGCCGAGAATGATATCACAGGTGTTTTTGAAAAATCTTCCGTTTTTTATAAAAATCTGGGGGGCAATTTGTTTCAGTTCGCGAACGACTCCATCAATGCGAATATCACGCGTACATCCTTCTGTCCAACAAAAGGCGATATTAATAATGACGGATTTTACGATATCGTAGTTTTGAATGGAAGCTACAATCTGCATAACGTTCTTTTAAATAGTGGAAACGCGAATAATTACATTAAAATAACCCCCGTTTCCTCCATATCTAATTCTCACGCTTGGGGAGGTCGTATAGAAGTATTTGCTAACGGTGAACACCAATCGCGTATGATTTTGTCCTCCGACGGGATGTGTTCCCAAAATTCTCAGCACGTTATTTTTGGCTTAGGCTCTGCCACTGTTGTGGACTCAATCAAAGTAACTTTCCCCAGTGGACTGATAACAAAGAAATTCAATGTTGCAGCCAATCAAAGTATCAACATTTTGGAATTTACTTCCGCTCAGTTGAGTTTTGGAAATAATTTCATCGAAGCCTGTCCTAACGACACCTTTATTTTGGATTACCCTGGATTCACGAATTATCAATGGATGGATGGAACAACATCTTCTTCTTACACGGTCACCCAGTCTGGAACATACTCTTTCTCTGCTGAAAATATGAATGGTGATACCGTGTTTTTTTCAACTCCAGTGGTGGTGGATTATGAGCCAAATTTGATTGTTTCTACCTACTCCGTCAACAATCCTTGTGGAATAGACGGTCAAGGAGCTATTCAAATGAACTGTTCGCCACCGCAGATTATAAATTCAGTTGAATGGTCCAATGGCAGTCAGCAATTTCTCAACGAGAATCTTACATCGGGCACGTACTCCTATCAAATCACTACCAACTACGATTGCAATTATGGAGGAATCGCAACCGTTATTTCAGAGCCTGAGTTTGATATTCAATTATTTACAACGCCAGTGACTGATACGGCTTTGGGAAGTGTTGACTTTTACCTTTGGGGAGGTGCGCCGCCGTTCACATTCTTTCTCGATTCAACGTTGGTGGGAAATCCAATTTCCAACCTTTCTGCTGGGTATTTCACTGTTTCTGTTGTGGATCAAAATGGATGTTCGAATTCTGTCAGTTTTACAATCCAGAATAATACAACAATAGGATGGGACGAACATCAAGAAAAGGCGATTTGGCTTCATCTGGAAGGTGATTTTTTAACGATTTTCGACCCAGAAATAGATCTTGAAAGTCTCGAAATAATTGACCTGATGGGAAGAAAAATTCCCTATGGAACAACGATAAAACTAGAAAACGGGGCTCGTTTAGAATTAATTGCTACCGCAGGAACATATCAAATACGAACCAATCGTTGGTCTAGAAAAATTGTTGTTTACAAATGATTCACTCCCAATAAACCCCAAGTTTTCCTGTGGTTTTTCCGCTTTCTAAGGCTGCATGTGCTTCTGCCAATTGATCGGATTTATACATCCCTCCTGATTGCGGCTTTAAAATTCCCTGTCGGTATAAATCCACAACATCATTGAGGCAATGCGCCATCACTTCTGGCTTATTATCAGCAATTTTAAGCATATTGACACCTAAAACATTCTTTGATCGCATCATCAATCCTATTGGCATCAAGAACCCCATTTTAAAGACAAAATTTAGCTTTGAGAGAATACCCCATTTTCCTCTAGAAAGTTCAGAAGCGCCGAAGAGAATCAAGCGTCCTCCCGATCCAATCAATTTCATGTCCTTTTTGTAGGTTGATCCAGCCACAGGATTAAAACTAACATCGAGCCGCGCTCCGTTGAGAATTTGCTTTGTCTTTTGCGCGTAATCCTCCTTTCGATAATTAACAACTGCATCAGCCCCTAGGTCTTTCGCTAACTGTTCCTTCTCCGAGCTACCGAGTTTTGCGATGACGAAAGCCTCACGATGTTTTGCCAACTGAATTAAAAGTGTCCCCACGCCTCCAGCCGCCGCATGAATAAGCACTTTTTCACCCTTACGAATGAGCGTTAGATACTCTGCCATATAATATGCTGTGACTCCTTGTGTACACAACGAAAGAAGTTCGATAGCATCCTCTTCTCCCACAGGAATTACGGCATAATCATACGTTAATACGTGTTTGGCATATCCTCCAAAACGACAGAAAGCTACCACTCTTTTTCCGAGAAGCGATTGATTCCCTTCTGGACCGACTTCGATCACTTTTCCTACAGCCTCGTAGCCAACAACACAAGGCATCGGCGGAGCCTCTCTATATAATCCATTTCGAGCCATCACATCTGCGTAGTTGAGACCAAACGCTTCAACTTCAACGATGACTTCCTTTCCTTTGGGTGAAGAAATTTCGAAAGGTCGTAATTCAAATGCTGATTTTGGATTCCCTTTTTGAACTAAAAAATAAGCTTCAGATTTCATTCTTTATGCGCTCTTTTTTCTTTGGTTTTACACTTTCTGCGCCTTCAATTACAATCACGATTTCTCCTTTTGGAGGTTTTGCTTCATAATATGCCCGAACTTCGGCTGCAGTTCCACGTTGATATTCTTCGTATAGCTTTGTGATTTCTCTAGCTACGCATACATTTCGATCAGATCCCATGAACTCTTCTATTTGACCTAAACATTTGACCAAACGGTGCGGAGATTCATACAAAACAACGGTTCTGGTTTCTTCAGCAATGGCTTTTAATCGCGTTTGCCTTCCTTTTTTATGCGGAAGAAATCCTTCAAAGACAAAACGATCACAAGGAAATCCACTGGCAACCAATGCTGGAATCAAAGCTGCTGGCCCCGGCAAACATTCAACTTCTATACCCTTAGCGATACATTCGCGAATAAGTAGAAATCCTGGGTCCGAGATTCCTGGTGTTCCAGCATCAGAAACTAAAACAGTATGCGCATTCGAACGTATTTTTGCGATTGCACTTTCTAACGATTTGTGTTCGTTGTGCGCATGAAATGGATGCACTGGTTTTAAAATCTCGAGATGATTTAGTAACTTTTTAGTCACCCGCGTATCTTCCGCGAAGATTAAATCTGTTTCACGTAATATACGAATTGAACGCAGGGTAATATCTTCCAGATTGCCTATTGGAGTTGGAACAATGTAAAGTTTTGACATAATTTAGGATCGCGTCAGAACTACGTAGTCCTGAAGTAAGGTTTGTAGGAATTTCAATCTCTTTTCCGGTGTTTTTTCCAATCCGATCAATTTCGCTGATTCGTTTGCTAAATCTATTGCGAATTTCTTGGTTTCTGGATTCGGATACTTTCGAACACGCTGAATGGTATTTTTAATCAAAAGCATGTCTTCATCAGTAAATCGCGTGACGTTTGGATACTCAGGAGTATAATTTTCTTGGCTTTTGATGGATAACACATCTCGAAGAGAATAGCGAACAGAAGATTTGTCCTTAATAACAATCGTTCCAGCCATTACATCTCCCATGCGCTGTTTCTTTTCTGATACACTGGCATACATGAAGCCAATAATACCCATGCAAATATGAACCAATGCCGCCATGAATAGTTCTTCCAGACGAAGGAAAAAACTAAACGCAATCCACATAAAATGTCCTTTGAACATCCAACGCGTAAATATTTCTCGCAATCCAGGTCGTTCTCCGTCGTATGTCACCACTCGAATTCCAAGTGCATATTTCCCTAAAGTTTGACCGTGTGTTAGGTATTCTAAGATTGGATGGTAAAAAATCCATGGAATTTTCATCAAAAATAATTCGATCAATCCTTTAGATTCTCCCCCGGCACGCCCCACAATCATCAACATGATAATTAGATACACTGCGACGGTTGTACCATCAATAATAGCCGCTGTGGTACGCTGTATTACCGTAGCATACTCATACTCAATCTTTACGTTTTGTGCAGATACGAATTCGACCGACTTCATTTTCAGATTATTGGCTTAAATATACCTAAATCAAACAATATTGCAAATGCGCTAACCTTTATCTTCGGTGGCTTGTCGCAATTATTTAGACTCTCTCTAAATAGAGAATTATGACAAATAAATGACATTAAACGAGAGAAGTCTAGCGATCTTTACCGCGTGAATCAAGAGACAGCGTTGGAAAAGCTACATATCATTGCATTTACGCACCGAAATTTACCGATGTCTGAGATTGGAAGTTTGCACATAGACTCTGATCATCAGCAGGAACGACTTTCAGCGTTCAAAGAACGCATTGGACTTCAGGAACTCATGTTTTTATCCACTTGTAATCGGGTGGAGTTTATGTTTGTCACTGAGTCTATCGTAGAAGAAAATTTCTTGCATTCCTTTTTCGACGTTTTGTATCCCGACCTTTCAGAGGAGCAACGCTCAAAATTTGTTTCTTCAGCGGAATTGTACCACGGAATGTCGGCAGTAGAGCATCAACTTTGCGTAGCGTCTTCAGTGGACTCAATGGTGGTTGGAGAACGCGAGATCATCACACAAGTGCGTGGATCATTTGAAGCCTGCCGCGAATACGGTTTAACTGGTGATACCATTCGTATTGTGATGCGTCACACGGTAGAAACTGCGAAAAAAGTATATACTGAAACGAATATCGCCAGAAGACCAGTTTCTGTAGTATCTCTTGCTTATCACAAGCTTCGTGACATGCATGTTCCACTTAATTCAAGAATATTAATCATCGGGGCTGGAGTTACGAATACGAACATGAGTCGTTTTCTTAAAAAACACGGTTTTACTAATTTCCATGTTTTTAACCGAACGTTATCGAAAGCAGAAAAACTTGCAAGCGACCTGAATGGAGTTGCACATAACTTGAACGAATTGGCAAGTTTTGAGAACGGTTTTGATGTGATCATCACTTGTACTGGCGCTGAAAAACACATCATTACACCTGAAATTTATCAGCAATTAGCCAATAACGAAACCAGTCGTAAAATTGTTATTGACATCGCTATTCCTCAGGATTTATCTCCTGAAATAATCGCAAATAATAACGTAACACACATTTCTGTCGAAGTTCTTCAAGAAATTTCCAATGCGAACCTTAAAGAACGTTCAAAAGAGATTCAGCATGTGGAGGAAATTGTAAAAGAAGCCATGTATGAGTTTGATCATATTCGTCAGATTCGCTCCGTTGAAATCGCCATGCGCGATGTGCCAAATAAAGTGAAAGAAATTCGTTCGACTGCTGTGAATCAAGTCTTCCGAAATGAACTTGATTCACTTGATGATCAATCCCGTGAAGTCGTTGATAAAATCATCGGTTACATGGAAAAAAAATACATGAGCGTCCCAATGTTGATGGCCAAAGAAATCCTACTTAAAAAACGCTAACAAATGAAACATGTGATCATTGGATCTCGTGGAAGCGATCTTGCCCTATGGCAAGCCCATTTCGTGGAAGCAGAACTCAAAAAACTGGGTTGTTCAGTCGAAATTAAAATTATAAAAACACAAGGAGATATCATTCAGCACTTGAGTTTTGATAAAATGGAAGGAAAAGGATTTTTCACCAAAGAAATCGAAGCTGCACTCCTGAGTAAAGAAATTGATCTCGCCGTGCATTCACACAAAGACCTTGAAACCAATCCTCCATCTGGACTTTCAATTGCTTGTGTTTCAGATAGAGCGCATCCATCCGACTTGTTGTTGATTCGCAAAGAAAGTGTCGATCTAACAAAAAAATGGAGTTTAAAAGAAAGTGCCGTGGTTGGAACTTCTTCCGCACGACGTAAATCACAACTACTTACGCTTCGCAACGACCTAACCACCGATGATCTTCGTGGAAATGTGCCGACGAGAATTGATAAACTCAGAAAAGGAAATTACGACGCCATTATTCTTGCGAAAGCGGGAGTTGATAGGCTTGAGTTAGACTTAAGCGAATTTGAGGTTACTGTTTTTAATCCCAAAGAATTTATTCCCGCTCCAGCTCAAGGAGTTCTTGGCTTACAGATTAGAGAGGACGATTTGAAATTGCACGAAGTGCTTCAAAATATGAACAACGCCGAAGTTCAAAAGCGAATTGGTTTGGAAAGAAAAGTATTGAACTTATTGGATGGTGGATGCCAGCTGCCTTTGGGCGTTTACTGTACTGAAGAGGACGAATTATTTGTTGCTTTCGCCAATTCAGCTAACGAACCGTCAACGTTTTTGAAATATGCTATATCAAATTACGAAACGATGGCAGAGACTGTAATTTCGGACTTGAACGCTGCTAAAGCAAGTGTCTAAAACACTCTTCATATCTAAGAACATTGCAGAATTGGGGGAACTTCGCACGTATTCCGATTTGCACGAATTGCAATTGATCAGTACCAGTTTTTTAGAATTTCAACCGATTTCATTTACACTGACAGAGTCGTATGACGTCATTTTTTTTGGTAGTCCGAGAGCAGTCATGTTTTTCAAAGTTAACGGAGACATTCCCAAAAGCAAGCTTATCGCATCTGTAGGTGAAAAAACCAAGCGTTTATTGGAGTCAATGGGTCATGAAGTCGCGTTCAGCGGTAAGGCAAATCATTCGATTTCAGAAGTAGCAGACGATTTTAAAGATTGGTTGGAGGATCGCAAAGCCCTGTTTCCAATTTCTTCGCGTTCACTTGGAACGATCTCCAAAAGTATTCCTGCCCGACAGAAAGTCCTCATCGAATGTTATGAAACTAAGGTCATTGGCAAAGAAATTCCCCTGTGCGATTATTATGTTTTCACGAGCCCTTCCAATGTCGAAGGCTTTTTCCAGAAAAATAAGCTTCCAGAAAAATCGATTGTTGTTGCTTGGGGAGAAAGCACGGCTGCTTCAATTCAAAGGGCAGGTGCAGCTTATGACGGAGTATTACAAGAACCGAGTATCGAATGCTTAATTGACTATTTACAAAAGTTCTCCGCCTAAAAAATACGGTTTACTTGGGTAAACAAAATCGAAAAGTGTTGCTATTCTTGTCTGGGAATTTTGCCTTTAAATCTAAATCCTCCGAAAGATCTTTGATCAGACTTAAGCCGAGTGTTTCGGAAGATATACTACTTTCAAAATCGAAATTCGAGCCACTATCTTCGACATCCAAACAAAACGCACCATCTTCATTCAGATAACAATTCAGCTCTAAAAAATATTTCTGATCGTCTCGGTAGACATACTTAAAAGAATTGAGGAAAATCTCGGTTACGATCAATCCAAGGTACACAACAGTTCTGGAATCCACCATAAATTTATCGAGCTGAATATTCGCCTTTATATTCGTTGAATAATGGGCATGGGCCCCGCTGAATTGATCCACTAATTTGATCATGTATTCTCCAATGTCCACCTCTAAATGAGAGTCCGTTTCACGCAGTAAATCGTGAATGGTCATCATAGAAAAAATTCGTTGTTCGTATTCCTCAAGGACCTTTTTCGTTTCCTCGGAGAGCACTTTTTGCTTGCGTAAGTGCAATAAGCTGATAAGAATCGAAAAATTGTTTTTAATGCGATGATTCATTTCCTTGATCAACAGGTCTTTTTCTTTTAAGGATTTGTTCAAAGCATGTTGCGCAGCTCTTCTATGTCGCGCTTCAAGATTTGATGCAAATACCAAAGCGACACTGAATGCGAAGGATTGCTCGCGTGGACTAAAGAACTTTTCGTTCACCCCCGTTTTTTCAAAACACATCACACCGATCAATTCACCCGCAATACGCAAAGGAATATCCATAAGTGTGATGATGCCGTTTGGTTTTGCGTATGATTCCGAGAATTCAAAGGTATTCACATCTGTATGGATGTTTTCAGCGAGAATGATTTTATTTTTTCTTAATGCCTCAAAGTATTTAGGATACCTGGACATCTCCAAAACCGTTTTTTTCTTGAACGACTTGTCTCGGCTATCATATTCACCCATGGACTCGAGCTCCGATTTGTCGGAGTTGAAAATCCAAACACTCATCCTTTCGATTCTTAGATTGAAAATAATGCGTGAAGCGAATTCGATCATCATTTCATCAATGACATCACGCTTTAGAAGATGAATCTTGGAAATATTATCCAGCTCATCCAGCAAATCTATAGTGTGGTCGTACTCGGTCATGAATTGTAATTTACTAAATAATTGGTAACTAAAGAACTAAGCGCACAATTTAATTTAAAGTTGAGGGCACATCAACCATGAACCTTAAGATATAACTTTCATAAAAAGAGAGACTCCAAAAAGGGCAAAAAAAAATGGGATACGCAAAACGCATCCCATTTCATCAATGATTAAGGAGTTCTATTTTACTACGAATTGAATCGAGTTTTGAGTAGATGCTCCACTGATTTTTAAGAAGTACATTCCAGAAGATAAAGACTCTGTCCCTAACACTACTAGGTTTGCACCTGAATTTGCATTTACTGCGCTTGTTTGAACCACTTTACCAGTTACATCAAGAACCTGAAGATCTAAGTTCTGAGATGACGTAGCGTCAAAACGAACGCTTAATTCACCTTCGGTTGGGTTTGGGTATACTGTTAAGTGACCTAATTCTGATTGTTCTTCCAATCCTACAACGATATTATCTGAAGGCGAACCTGTGTAGATATTAATATCATCAAGATACAAGTTGTTTCCACCATCGCTTTCAAATTCAAATTTGTATCGGAAATTCTCTACCCAGAAGTTTGAAGTAATGTTCGTCATGTGAACTGTTACCCAATCTCCAGCAGACGGCGTCCATGAAGAAGACGAAATATCCGTTCCAAGCAAGCTTCCTAGCAATGTTTTACGTGGCAACCATGTTGAACCACAATCGTCAGAAACGTACACTTTTAATACTTCTGAGTTTCCAGAGTTACGTTTTCTATACGCATATCTAAATGAAAGCGTCATGTTTGTTTGAGACGTAACAGAAGACAAGTCAACTGGCGTCGCGATTAACTCATCAATATTACCTGAGCTTTGACCAAAATTCGGAAGTTTAGCTGAATTCGAACCTGAATTCCCAGCAGTCGTTGTTAATTCCCACTCAGCATTATTGCCAAAATCTTTTACCTCCCACTCTTCAATATTGGAAAGTGTCGATAACGATTCAAATCCTTCGTAGAAAGGCAGTGATCCTGCATTTGGTAAAACGCGGATGTAAGCTGTTTTAGTTTCCGTTTCATTGAAAGTTCCGTCCGTTGCTGTAAGAGCTACTTCATAAATTCCAGGTGTATCGTAAACAATTGATGGGTTTGCGCTAGTTGAACTAGAAGGTGTTCCTCCTGTAAAAGTCCATGTCCAACCGTTTACTTCATTATACGACTCATCTGTGAAGTTGATAGTTTCTCCAGCACAAACAGTTGTTTTATTTGCTGAAAAGGCAGCTTTACATAAATACGTATTCCCATTCGCACCCGTAAGGTTCAAATTACTTGTTGTTTTTATGTTATTTCTTCCTCCAACTGAAGAGTTCAACGCATTTCTCATTCTCTGAACCTGTCCAGGTGTATACATTTTAGAACAGTATGAATAATCCATGTAGTTCTCTGTGTTGTCTATCTGATCAAATCCCCAGTAGGAATTGTCACCTGAACATGAGTTCGCATTTAAGTTACAAACTGTCAAACCGATACAATCAGGCGTATCGTTTACTGCATCATCATCATTACAATTGCTCGCTAAACCAGGATTGTTTGATCCTCCCCAAGGGTGATCCAAATTTAACCAGTGTCCAACCTCATGCGTCAATGCACGGCTTGTTCCAGGGTTTCCTGTCCCAATCGAACCTACATAACTTGGAAGGATCCAAATTCCATTCGTCATTCCTGTTCCGATGAAGTTCGAAGGCTTGTATGTATATCCAGCAGCTCCACCGAGGTCTGCACAAATGAATATGTTTAAATATCTGTTCCCTGCCCATTCACCTTGGTAAACGTCGTTACCCTGCTTAATCGCGTTCACTTGTTGTGTTCCATTTCCACTTGAAGTTTGAGAGCTAACGGTGTGCGTAATTCCTGTAAAACATGTTCCATCTGGTGCTTTAGTAGCAAGAACAAATTGAATATGCGCTGTATCAGGAATTGCAGTTGCTTGCGGGTTACTGGCATTGAATGCACTAACCACGTTGTTCGCATCGGCATTCCCCAACATATAATCTCGGTTCAAAATTTCGAATGCATCCAAAATTTGTTCGTCTGAGATGAACTCATTTCCATTGTTGTGAAGTAAATGGAATACGATTGGAATGTAATAAATCGTTGTTGCTTCTGGCTGAGGCATTAACGCTTCTTGTGCACGAATTGAAGCATCTTCTTGCAACGATTGAACGTACGCAGGATTGTTCATTAATTCATTGTGCTTGGTGTGCTGACGGCAATATTCAACCGATTCCCCATCTCGGGCATTTTGTGGGTCGAATGTGTTTTGACTTTGCTGGGAGAGAGAGCTCAAGGCAAAACCTGCCACGGCAAACAATGTGAGTATTGTTCTTTTCATAAGTATAACAGTTTTTAGTCTTATTTAGCTTTAGAACGTGTAAGATACTCACAAGGACAGGTAATTGCAAATTTTTTGATTGAACTGTCTTATTTTACAGATAAACGGTTATTGTTAATGATTAAAGTGTTTTGAGCTAAGGTATCAGGCTAAATTACGTTCTTGAAGCTTCTCAAATCGACTGTTTTTATCGAATAAAATGTGTCCCAATTTTTATAATTTTCGCTGCGATCATAACCCAAAGAAGACCAAAACTACAATTGCCAAAAATGTTGATCCATCTGGTTTCAGAGACTTTTAAAGTACTTTAATAGAAATTTACTTTCAAAAATATTATCTTTTGTTTATGCATTATATAAAAAGTATAAATGCAAATTTATGAATTAGTTTTCCAAAATTTGTACTGGATTTAAAACTAAAGGATCATGACAAGTACACAAACAAAAATAATGACAGAGGAGACAACAGCTGAGCGAGATTTGATCCGAGGGGATTTTTCGGCAGAAGATGCAAAGGACATTTTAAATCACGTCATCGCTAAAAAAGTCGAATTTCACGAGTTGCGTAACTTCAGTCACGAAATTAGATTCGGTGAAAAAGAAGAAAATTCAGTGGCACGGTGCTCAGAATTAAAAGCTGCCAAAAAAGCATTCAACTTACTAATTGAAAAAGCGGAAAAAGAGGGGAAATCACTTCGAATTAACTCGACAATTACCGTTGAGGTTCTTTAAAACAGGCTGCTTTCATTTTACTTCGACTTCACGCAGATCGAAGTAAATAGAATTCCCTTTATATTCTACACCTAAAAGCTTTATCAATCGTTTAGCTGCCTCGGTTGCGCTAAACAAGTCGTCATCATTTTTTCTTTGAATGAATTTGGCGACGCTTGAGAACTCTGACTCAGGAGCCTCGCGGATTTGTGCCTGCATTCCAGTGTCGATAACTCCTGGTGCTACCGCATAAACATTTAGCGCATTCCCCAGTTCTTGTTCCTCGAGATAAAAATTTTCGGTTAAACGATTTAAAGCGGCTTTAGAAGCGCAATATGCCCCCCATGAGGGAATGGAACGATTGGCCGCACCTGAACTGATGTTAACCAGAGTAAACTTCGATTTGTTGTCAAGCGAACTGTATATCTTTTGAGTCAATGCCATTGGAGCGAAAACGTTGACTTGCATTACATGGACCAGGTCTGATTCCTCTTGTGCTGAAATACGACCTATTTCACCGAGAATTCCTGCGTTGTTAATCAACGTAACTTCCTCGTCTCCAAAGTCAAACTGTAAGGATTCAATTTCTTCGGGATTGCTAAGATCACAGGACAACATTTTGATTTTATGCCCGAATGGATTCGACCTTCCTATGCCCAGAACGACTTCATTGTTCGCTAACAATTGCTCCACGACGGCATACCCTAGCCCTCTCGAAATACCAGTTACGATAAACATTACTCTTCGCTTTGCTCGGTTTCTTCAACTGCATTTTCGTCGTACTCTACAAACTCATTCATATTGATGTCGTAGTATTCTTTGTGCAATGCTTTACCAAGTTTGTAATTGATGACCTGAATATCAATAAAGTTTTCTCTAAATCGCAATTCATCTTCAAGGTCAGGCATGTTTGGGTTCAGGCAGATATCACCCAAATATTTTGTTTTGGATAAATCTCCTGAAAGCCATCTTCCATTTCTCTTTCCTTGAAAATAATTACCATACTTGTTTAATTTTCCAACTGGATCATAATAGCGCCATTCACCGTGAGGCAAACCATCCTTCATTTTTCCATAGCTCTGAAGTGTTCCGTTGTCGTAATAGTTGTAGACGAGTTCATTCATTCTTCCAACCGAGTCATCTGCCTGCCATGAGGTATATAATTGTCGCACTTCGTAATGATCTTTGTGCGAACAATCAAATCGTTCTGATTTTTCGATGATATAAGCACAATACGTTTCATTTCCGTCCAAATCAAGTCCAGTATACACGCCTTTTGAGTTGAATTTAATGGAATCATTGACAACGATGAGCGAATCGAAATAATTCACTTCATATAGTTTCTGACCGTCATAATTGAAGTGCTCCCAATAGCCTGATTTCTTTCCTTCGACTACGTTGCCTGCTCTTGCAACTGTATCATTTGGATAATATTTTGTCATGTAATAATCCACACCTGATTTATCGACAATTGTTTGACGTCCGTAATATGGTTGATACTCGTAGCCTCTTGAAAGACCTGCTTTCACCAAAAGTGCATCTAATGATTCAGACTGTGTGAAATTCATCGGAATAAACTCGATGGAATCCTGCCAGTCAAATTGATATTTCACGCTCAATTCATTTTCTTCCCAAAGCTTTTCCTCTACTGGGAATGAGTATTCAAATTTTACATAGTGATACAAGAATCCAAGTGAATCGTACCCTTCGTAATCTTCGATTGGATCACCCGAAAGGAAGAACCCTCTTTTGGAAATGTTTCCGTTTGTGTGATAGGACTTCGACTCACCCTGTAGCGCACCATTTTGAAAATTCAAATCATAAAGAAGAATGGAATCTTCCCCTGGGAAAGTTAAGTATGTTCTACTGTACCCATCTAAATAGCCATTTTGATATTCAGAGATACTTACAGCAAGATCATTTCTTTCGAGACTAATACCGTCTTGGTAACCATCTTTGAACTCTTCCTCGGATACCACACGTCCTAGCCAGTCATAGGAAGTTCTTTTTCCATTCAGCATTCCATTCGTGAAATCTGATTCTGACTGCAAGTAGTACGTCCGTTTTTCTGGCAAAGTGTCTTGCATCTCTTCCATATAGTAGAATTGTTCCTGCAATGGTTCTTGATAAGCATATTCCTTTACAGTTCCGTTTAACTCGCCTTTTTCGAAATTGGCTACTACTAGCAGCTTTCCGTACTGATCGTATTCTTTCCACTCACCTTGTGGCTTCCCATCTAGAAAATAGCCTTCAATTGTTCTTGGACGCGGGGATTTATCCTCTTTGATTCGGTTTCCTTCCCAATCGTAATTATTCCTGCGAGCGGTATAATTGGCGAAAATTTGCGAAGTAAGCTTCGGAATTGTAGAATTATATCTTTTCGTAAACCCTTCGTTTTCGTAGGTGTCATTCGGTAGGTTTTCAAGCAAAAATTTATTCTTCACCTTGCCTTTTTCACGATACGCAATCATCACTTTCGACAAGTAATCCGTTCCTTTTGGATTTACAGGGAAGGTCATTGACGTTTTACTCAGCTTCATTTTTTTGCCTTTGAAATCTATTTTCATCGGACCTGTCAATGGCTGGCCTTCGAAATACAGCGAGTGATCCTGATCGACGTTGAAATGGTAATCGCGATTCAACATTAAAATTGGAATCGAATCGATCTCTGCCCAGTCCTTCAGTGATGCCGAGCGAATACTACGAATTTCAAAATCACCGATTCTGTGGGTCTGAGTCCCTGTCCAACTGCCATAATCTTCTCCAAAAGTGGAAGATTTTTCTCCAATAACACCACCCAGTACACTGTAGAATTTTGTGTCTGCAATCAGTGTTTCAGGGTCGAATTTTTGCTCATAGACGATTGTTGAATCCGTTCTATTCCAACCTTTCATGCTAGTTGTAGAACCCGAAATACCAAGTTCCAAAACGGAATCTGGAATTGTATATTCGAAAATGGAATATCCATAGTCTTCAAAGGTTATCCCGTCGAGTGTTACAATTTCGTAACCGTCGTAGTCGTAATTCAGTGAATCACGATACAAAAATGCTCCGAGTGAATCGTATGTGATTGTCTCAACCAATAAGCCATCATAATCGAAAAGAGTTCTTTCAAAACGATTGGAATCTGCGTCAAAAGTAACTTGATCGTGAATTTTTCCGTTGTCCCAGTAAACGACAGGGTCTTCCTTCGCGAGTCCACCTTCGAATTCAAATTTATACGCCAATTGACCGTTCGGGTAGAAAGCTTCAAACGTTCCCATATAGTTTGGATACGCACCTAGACTGTCATAAACCTTTCTTCTTGAAATGTACTCTCCAGTATTTGGATCCAGAATGTAATCACCAGAAGAAGCATTGTCCCAATTTTCTTCGTAGTAGTAGTAATCATCGTATCCATAATAATCATACGACATTTCATACTCGGACATTACGGCTTCCTCCGAAAGGTCTAGATCGTCTTTTTTTGGAAAAGCTGGCTCGTAAATAACTGGTAACTCAGGAATGTCATAATCAGAATAGAAGTTATAACTCATTTCATCAAAATCCCACAGATTAAAGAACGACGAACGTATTAATTTCGGGTGTACAATCAATGAATCATTGGAGTTGACCGTGTAATGCTCTCTGATGTTACCGACTTTGTCTTCTCGAAAACCTTCCTCTGAAACAGTGTAGCTCCATCTCTTTATCCATTCTCCTGAAGGCTCCCCTTCAAGATAAAACCCTTCAACTGAGGGTTTGTTTGAATTGCGCATGGAAGAATATGCTCCGTTTTCAACACCATTCGCGAAGGTAGTATATGTAATCACAGTATCGACCTCTACCACTCCTGTTTCTGCAAAGACCTTCGCCTCATACTCATCAAAATATGAAATTGATTTATCAAATTCTTTCCAAGTTCCAATCTTCAAACCGTTTTTTAGATATCCATGTTTTATAGTATCTCCCACAATGTCTATCCACGAAGCTTCGCCGTCTAAGACGTTGTTTTTTATAGTGAAATAACCAGCAATTTGATCTGTTACCAATTTGCAGTCCCCTTCTTCTGTCAACCAACAAAATTTTTCATAGTACTGAATATATTTCCCATCGGGAATTGGGTCCAGCATTGGGGTAATATCTTGACTTAGCCTTGCTCGTTGAAACATAAATGGATACGGATTTGAACGAACTGCATGCTGAAATTTCTTTTTACTCATGTAAGACTTTCCATCCTCTCCGTACATTCCCGCGCCTTTTTTTGCTTTGAGGTATCTTTTAAATTCTTCTTTTGAAGGTTTCGGTCCAAATTTTGGAGAGTAATACTTCGAAAAAACACGGTAAGACTTCGCGTTGATTGCTTTCACGAGATTATCAAATTCATCACGAGTTAACACATCTTCATCTGAGGAGTTCGTGAGCCTTTGTTCTTTTAAATAATCGTCATAGGACAATCGTGATTTCACAAGTGCTTCGGCCTCAAATCCAGCCGAATAATAGTACGTTTGAGAGAATTCAACTTTGAAAGGGTATACATAGACCTTTTCGCCATTGATTGTTACTGAATCGACTTGCTGGCAAAAAGCGGCTGCTGATAAAAAAAGCATTCCTACAAATGCACTAATTCTGGAGAGTTTAAAAACCATATTCTAAATTGTTTGAGATGCTTTGCGTTTAAAGCGACTCGTTTATTTCAATAAATCTTTGGACACTTTTGGCTGTACCGAATACTACCAATGTATCACTTTCTTTAATGGGAGTTTCTTCTTTTGGAACACCAATAATATGTTCTTCTGTCGTGTCTTCACCATTTTTTGTGATTTCGTATTCACGTTTTATGGTAATTAGGGTCATTTCATATTTGTTTCTGAACCCAATTTCCTCGATTGTTCTTCCAACTACGCCTTTTGGAGCGCGAATTTCTGCAATTTCGTGATCATCTGGTAACTGCAAAAAGGAAACAATATTCGGATTGAGCAGCTTTTCTGCAATGACATTTGCGACCTCGTTTTCTGGAGTCAGGATTTCCGTTACTCCAATTTTTCCTAAAATAAGTCTTTGATGATCTCCACTGGCACGGGCGATAACACGTTTAACGCCGAGGTCTAGCAGATGAACACATGTAAGAACGGTTGCTTCAAAATTTTCACCAATGGCAACAACGGCAGCATCGAGTTCTTCAAGGTTTTGCATTGACAGCGCACGCAAGTCCGTAGCGTCTATAGTCACCGCGAATGCAACATCATCTTTGATATTCTCAATTTTTTCTTCGTCTGGATCAAAAGCGAAAACCTGTGTCCCTTTTTCTGCGAGTCTTCTGGCGATGGTTGCTCCATATCGACCAACTCCAATAACGGCAAATTTGCTGTAGTTCATCCTATAATTATTAAGCTAATGCTTGGTTTAAATCTTCTATAATATCTTCTTCATCTTCTATTCCAACGCTCAGTCGAATCAGTGAATCTACGATTCCTGTTTTTTTCCGCTCTTCTTTTGGAATAGACGCATGTGTCATTGTTGCTGGGTGACCGATAAGCGACTCCACACCTCCTAACGACTCGGCAAGTGCGAAAACTTTCACTTTTTTCAAAACGGCATGGGCATCTTCAATTCTATTGCCAACCAAAGAAAAAGAAATCATCCCTCCGAAGCCACGCATTTGTTCTTTCGCCACTTCATGGTTCGGATGCGATTGAAAACCGGGCCAATATACCTTGTCAACTTTCGGATGCTTTTCTAAAAATTTAGCCACCTTTTCACCATTTTCGCAATGACGTTGCATTCTTAAATGTAGTGTTTTAATACCTCGTAAAGCGAGGAAACAATCCATAGGTCCAATTACTGCTCCAGAAGAGTTCTGGATTCGATACATTTCCTCAGCGATTTTGTCGTCGGATGTCACAAGTGCCCCCATAACGATGTCCGAGTGTCCACCCAAATATTTTGTAACTGAATGCATCACAATATCCGCACCAAGATCAAGAGGATTTTGCAAAAAGGGTGTTGCGAACGTATTGTCTACACACAAAAGTACTCCGGCTTTTTTGGCAATCATCGACATTTGTTCGATATCGATAATGTTTATCATTGGATTGGTTGGGGTTTCAACCCAAATGAGCTTTGTGCTCTCATTGAGTTTCGAGTTAACGCCTGCAGTATTTTCCATTCCAACGAAGTGAAAAACGATTCCGTACTTTTCAAAAATAGTTCGAAACAGTCGAAAGGTCCCTCCGTACAAATCACTGGTAGAAATAACCTCATCTCCGGGTTTGAGCATTTTAATCACACAGTCAATTGCTGCCAACCCAGATCCGAAGCAAGCGCCGTATTTCGCATTTTCCAATGCGGCGATATTTTTCTCCAGAGCATGTCGCGTTGGGTTTTGAGTGCGTGAATATTCGTATCCCTTGTTGACTCCAATTTCGGGCTGGACGTACGTGGAAGTTTGATAGATGGGCGTCATTATTGCGCCCGTTGACTCATCAGCTTGTACACCTGCGTGAATCGCCTTTGTTCCAAATTTCATGAGCACTCTATTTTTTCCATTCGTTACCAAATGTAGTCATTTCCCCTATTTTTTGAGGGAATATAGGCTAAATTTCATGCTCTACGAAAGTGATTACTCGAACAATGATAAGCGCATCCAAATGGGTTTGTGATCACTCATTTTGTACGTTGCTTCATCCAAAATCAATGACTTTGAGCGTATATGTGCTTCCGTTTCTTGCAATGCAGATTTGGTTTCTGGTGAACTCGTGCTAAAACCTTTTGATTTCATGTAGGCCTTAACCCCCTTGAGCTGATCGTTTATAAGATCGTCTACCCGATCCTCAAAATAATCATTTTGACTGTATGCGATAAAACCACAATCCTCTCCCAAAATACCTCCGTCGGCAAGTTTATCAGAGTAGTTTTTACACACTAAGAACTGATCGTACATCTGCGAGGTGCTGCGAACATCGAGGTTGGTTCGAAAGTCGTCCGTTTTCCCTTTTCCTGTATACGAGATGGCATGGAACACCTGAAAAACTGTTCCGCTGGAGTGCAATTCTTCGATGCGTTCTTCACCTTCATATTTGTTGGTACACGTAGAATAATAGCCCCAATTCAAATCTCCCATGATGATGTAATTGTCATCTTCATGATCTTCAATATAATTCGCGATTCTGAGTAACTCCTCTCCACGTTGCGGACAGGTTGGCTTGGTGTGAGCAGATCCGATGGTGAAAACCTCAGATTTCCCTGCTTTTTTACAAGTCACCTCAAAAGTACCCATGTCACGCGCTGTTCCGAGGTCATAGTAACCGCTCCACTTGGCGTTGATTCTCAATCCATCTCGTTTTGTGCGGTATCCAATACATGGGATTTCGGCTGCGGGACCTAATTCTGCTGGAGTAGGGCTGTCCGCAAAGACGAACTCCCATTCTTCTCCAAAAAAAGCTTCTAAGACTGTACCAACAGCGTGTAATCGCTCAAGCATTTGATCGTTGTTCCCCGAAGATCCGAAACCTTTCGCGCCCATTTCTTGAAATACAACGATATCTGCGCCAGACATCAACCTTGCTAATTCTTGAAAGTCTTCCAAAGTTCTTTCTGTTCCTCGGATATCTCGAATATTGAAGGAGAATATTGTAAGTTCACTCGGCTCCGAATCTGATATCGGGTTTTGAAATTGCTTACTCTGCGGAGTAAGGTTGTTGGTGGAAATTTCTTGATTTGCCTGAGAGATTGCGAATACCGCCCCTGTTACAATAGCAGCAGTTCCAAGGAATATGGCCAAAGTCTTTTTCATGTCGTTCGTTTTCAGTGGTTGGATAAATATAAACAACACTGTGAATTGGAAGACATTTAAGACACATTTCAGGTACAAATCATGGAAAAATGAGTACTAATACCTGTTGAATGAATCGCTTAAAGAGGTTGTTTGAATCTATAAGGCACATTTGGATATTCAATGCTTAGTTCAACGATATAGAATATCTGTTTTAATCAATCCGTTTTGCAAACCACTTCCATTTTACTCCGTTGACATTTTTTGCATGTCCGACCATCGTAGTTCTGCTGGTAAGTTTTCCTGTGTAGGTGACGTATTCATCGTTGATAGTAATTTCCACTTCATTACCATTGGAACTCCATTTGTGTTCGTTTCCATTTGAAATGTAGCGTTCATCTTGCAACTCACCGTTTGGAGCAAATTTCATTTCGGCTGCATTCGGGTGAATATTGGTATCCCAAACCATGATATACCATCTCGTATTTTCAAGATTCTCGACGTATACTTCACTCCGCGTAAAACTTAAAAAGAATCCGCAAGTGAGAATTAAAATTGATTTCGTGATCCAAGACATCTCTTTCATATTTTTAAATATAACAAATTCTTGCAGCGAAGTAACAACGCATATCCCTTAACTTCGTTAATTTTAGAACCTTGTCAAAGGAAGTAAAAGATAGAATTTTGGAGCTACTGCGCGAAAGTCGCTCGTTCAATAAAAGCGATGTTCTCGTACATATTGATTTTTCATCGAACCAGCTCCTATTTAGTCGGGAATTTGATCGGTTTGACACTGCGAATTTCCCTTTGAAAATTTTAAAAGACGCACGGAAAAACCTAAAAGAAACAGGCGTTAATTCGCTTTGCATTGCGGAGGGATATCTTATCCAAGAGACTCAAACTAGTCCAATACTTCTGCACCCTACGACCATTCGGGAAGATAAAGTCAGAAAGGAATGTGTTGTGCAGATAATTGACGAAACTCCTTTTATAAACCCGTACGTTGTTCACCTTCTCAATGAGAAAGAAATTGATACCACAGACCTCACAGTCGAAAATTGCTTCTTGTTTCTTGAGGAGGCAGGCTTTGAATTAAATACTTCGCAGGAAAATTGTCTAGGAAATTTTCATCATCATCGGTATTCGGTACTGAAAGAGCTAGAGGAACTGCTGGAATCACCCCGTTTTAGTGCTCCACTCAGTCGGGTTTTTGGTGAGAAAATAACGTCTGATGAGCAACCCTTCGTTCAACTTCCTAAAGATTTGCTTTTTCCAGCAGATGTAGATCATGAAAATGTATTCGAACTGGTAGACAAAAACAATCTTGTGATTCAAGGCCCTCCAGGAACTGGAAAATCACAAGTTTTAACGAATCTAATAGGGAAGTTACTTGCTACAAACCAGTCTACCATTGTTCTTTCAGAAAAGCGCGTTGCCCTTGAGGTAATTGTTCAAAAGCTCCGAGATTTCGACCTTGATCGACTGGGGTATATCGCCACCGCTGATTCGGACACCCATGCGCTCCTTCAAGACTTACAAAGCTGTTGGGCTTACTTTGAACAAGTAACATTTGAACCTGCCGTTAACTTGAGATTGTCTGAGCAGTATGAGGATCAATTGCAGTTTTCACTGGATATCTTGAATACTCCTGATGGTGTCGGTGGCATTTCATTGTATGATTTCAAAAAGCAATATTCAAAGCTTGACAGACAAAACTCCCTTTTTGTAAGTTCGCCTACGTCTATTTCGATGTATCTGAAGAACGAAGATGTGCTTGCCGATATTTACGGAAGAGGACTCCATAAGTCCATCGGGCTGCTCCGCGAATCAACTATTCGAGGTGATCACTTTGCCCAGTTAGAAAAAGCGCTTCAGCATTGGATTGACTCTCTTGAGATGCTACAGAAAGTAATCCATTTTGTGACTTGGGATGATTTCCTTGCGCTTATGAAAAAAGCAAGTATATGTCAGATTATTGAGAATGATCTATACAAAAAGTATACTGCACTTTACAAACCAAACTCCAAGCAACAAAGGAAATTTTATAAATTAAAAAAGAGTTTTTCGGCACTCAAAACGGAGATCGAAGCACTTGATAAAGAACCTTCACACTGGCATCTAAAACCGTCGCTCGAAGAATTTCAATTCCTTCAAAAAATTCATTCTAAGAGAAGTTTTCAGTTCCGCGTTCAATTCAAACGGCAATGGAAAAAATATTCTCGTTTGGATACTTCTGAAGCAACAAATGCTTTGGATCGATATAAGCGTTATTTAGATAAAAAGAGGCTTCTTTCTCAGATAATAACTGATTTTTGCGATTTAGGTATTGAAAACCCTGAACTGGAAATTGAAATTCTGTCTGCATCTATTCAACAATTAGGTGAAGAAAAATGGCAACTTCTTTCGGAAATACCTTTGGAGCGTCGAGCAATTTTAACCGAAAACCATCAGCTCATTTCGAATTTATATCACGAGATGAAATCTCATCTCAACTTACATTCAGAAATTGAATTGCTCAGTACGTTGACGCGATTGGCGAAGGAATTTGGTGCGATCGTTTCGATGCATTCCTCCTTACTTTCATTGGACGAAACTTCGTTAGAATTGCTCCAAAAAATTGATTCGTTTGAAAATCACAAAGCAAGTATTTTTGAAAGTCATTGGACGCTATTTCAACAAAGACTTCCTTCATTTTCCAAATTCGAAATTGCCTCTTTAAAAGCGAAAGCGACTGCTGTAATTTCCAGTCAAAAAAAGGAGGCAAAACTATTTTCAACACACATTTTAGCACAGGTTAAAACACGATTTTCAGCATTCCATGAGTTATTAAATACACCTGCTCGGAAATTAACCGATGAACAGAAAGAGCAAAAAAAGCGCCTCAAAAAAGGGAAATCAATCTTGGTGAAGGAGTTTGCGAAAACACGCAGTCACCCATCGCTGCATGAACTTTTTAACTCCGAAGCACGGGAATGGATTCAACTTTTAAAGCCGATTTGGCTGAGTAATCCTGTTCAGATCGCTAAATCGTTTCCGTTGAAGCAAAACTTATTCGACACCGTAATTTTTGATGAAGCCAGTCAAATACCTTTGCAAAATGCTCTTGGTTCACTGCAGCGCGCACGCAGAGCTATTGTCGCTGGAGATTCTCAACAAATGGGGCCTACTTCCTATTTTAAAACGGGTTCGAATGAGGTCGTTGATTTATTACACCAAGCTTCCTTCTTTTGGCCATCGTGTTCGTTGAAGCACCATTACAGAAGTGTTCACCCTGATCTGATATCATTTTCCAATCGGCATTTTTACAACAACAATCTAAAAGCATATCCTGCATTCGGAATGGTGAACCCTATTCATTTTCATTTCGTGTCAAATGGATGCTTCGAGGAAAGAAAAAATGAAGAGGAAGCAAAAACCGTCGCGCAATTTGTTACCAATAATTTGGATAAAAAATCCCTTGGTATTGTCGCTTTTTCAGAGGAGCAATTGCAGTGTATTTGGAATAAATTCGATGCGCCGACACAGCTTATTCTTGCCGATAGAATTGAGACGGGAGATGCGTTCTTTAAAGCATTAGAAAATGTACAAGGCGACGAATGCGATCTTTTAATTATTAGTTTTGGCTACGCACGAGACGCGAATGAAAATTTCAATATGCGTTTCGGACCAATGAATACTTCAAACGGACGACGACGTTTAAACGTGCTATTGACAAGGGCGCGAAAAGGTTTGGAATTCTTCAGTTCCGTAAAGTTCAATGATTTCAAATTAAGTGAAAATGAATCGGTGAACTTACTTCGACTTTGGTTTGCTGAGTTGGAACGATTGGACTCAAACTCCACAGAAATTCAATTGCCTTTCGACGCAAAAACCCTGATTGAGTCTAATAAATTGACACTTATCGAACCACACAAGTATCTTTCCAAGGCTCGAGAGTTCGTCACCTTTCAAGAAGTAATGGAGTCGAGATCTTGGGTAATTAACTATGACTAACGCGTTAAAGCCATCAGCGCAAAACTCGCCAACCAGTGCCCGCCTTCATAATTACCGTCGGTTAGATCGCCCAGCGAATGTTCAATATGCTCATTCGCAATTGCTTTTAGATGACTATACTTTGGCAACGTTTCAGCAATTCCATACAAACACCACGCGCGACTGTAATTCAATCCATCCAAGTGCACCAAATGCCCGTCTTCTCGATCCGTAACAATTCCTGGTTTTAATGTGAAGCCGTCGTCAGACAATTGCGGCAGAAATTCTGAAAGCCATGATTCAAAATCCTTTTTGGGCAAAACACGACGCATTAAATCTGCTTCTTCAAGACAGGGAGATAAGAAATCATAACCACTCGGCTCCCAGCCAAGCGGACAATTCCTGTCGTTGCTGTAATATTCTCTAGCACGAACTTCAACCAACTCCTTCAAAGCTGCATTCCCAGTTGTATTGGCAAAATCATAAATCATTCCCAATGCGAAAGCAGTATTTGTATGTGTCCCAACGCGAATTGGATACTTCAATTTAGGAAGAAACGTTTCAATTTGAGAAACTATCAGTTCAGTCAGAGGCTGTAAATCATTTTCTAATGCTCTCGCCTCATCAATATCCCATTGATGCAATTCTTCGGCCAGCTTGAGAAGCCATGCCCAGCCATACATTCGCTCGAATCCTTGACTCAATTCATTGTCAAAATAGGCTAACTCACCTTCGATCGTCCTCGAATTGATGTGTTTTTGAAGTCCTCGAATAATTTCATCCTTTTGCTCCAAATTGGGAAAAGTACGGAGAAGTCGAACTAAAGACCAATGACCATGAACCGCCGAATGCCAATCAAAACAACCATAAAAAGCTGGGTGCAATTTTGTCGGAGGTAGCAAGTCTCGATTACTCCCAATCACTTGATTTAGTTTGTTCGGATATTGAGTATCGATGCAGTTAAGAGGTAAGTGGACGATTTCCTGTGCTTGACCCAACGTCAATTGCAATGGAGCATAATCCGACCGGGCAATTGCCTCCTTTGTAGACCGATTTTTATCTTCTGAAACGCCTGTGGAGCAAGCTGATACTAAAATTAATAGGGGAAATACCCATGCATACTTCATGTTTTAAAGATACAAAAACTGGGTTGTGGCAAACTATTTGCTTAACATTGAATAGAAAATGAATTATCATGAAAAAACGTAACACTTTATTTTTCGCCTTTGTATTCAGTGCAATTGCCTTTGTTGGATGTAAGTCTACCGAAGAAGTCGCAGAAAACGCCGCTCCTGTTGCTTCAGAAAATCCAATATCAGCGGAGGAGGTTTCCACTTCTGATGAAACGACTCAAACTTCAGATTCTGTAGAACGTGCATTTTTCGCAAGCATTGAGCGAACACCTTGTTTTGGAAATTGCCCAACGTATACCATGACTATTTATACTGATGGATTCGTTGAGTTTCATGGTACGCGGGGTGTAGAAATGATTGGTGATTACACGACAACAATCACAGACGAACAGATAGCGCGTTTTGTTGAGCAAGCTGAAGCGATAAAATTTTCAGAAATGGATGCAAAATACGACGGTCCCGTTACGGATTTACCTTCTACAACGACCGCAATCATGCTGGACGGAAAGAGAAAAGAAGTTTACCGCAGATTTGATTATCCAAAGCGTATTCTCACATTGGAGCAATGTTTCGATGATTTAATTCAGTCAGAAAAGTGGATCTCGCCTACAGGAGAAACTTATCCAATTGAACGCTAATGCACGAAGGTTGATCGGTTGAAATTTGGAGTTGAAATCAACGTTAAATATTCAGCCTCCATCTCGCATTTTCAAGGTGGCCAATTACTAATGTGCATCCAACCAATTGTCGGCCACTTCCATTTCAACTTCCATCGGAACAGCGATTTCCACTGCGGATTCCATTTCGCGTCTTACCAATTCTTGCAATTGATCAATTTCATCCACGTGGACATCAAAAACCAATTCATCATGCACTTGGAGTAACATTTTGGACTTCAGTTTAGCATCTGTCATAGCTTTATCAACTGCGATCATGGCTTTTTTGATAATATCCGCGGCAGAACCTTGAATGGGTGCATTAATGGCATTTCTTTCCGCGAAACCACGTACCACTGCATTGGCAGAATTGATGTCTTTCAAGTAGCGGCGTCGCTTCATAATCGTTTCCACATAGCCTTTTTCTCGAGCATTGGCGACTGCTTTGTCCATGTAACCCTTTATGGTAGCATACTGTTCGAAGTAAGCATCGATAATTTCCTTCGCTTCTTTTCTAGAAATCCCAAGGTTTTGTGCCAATCCAAATGCCGATTGACCGTAAATGATTCCAAAATTGACTGCTTTCGCAGAACTTCTTTGATCTCTTGTTACCGAATCGAGGTCAACATGAAACACTTTCGCCGCCGTAGCTGCGTGAATATCTTGTCCACTTCGAAACGCATCTATCATTGCAGTATCTTCACTCAACGCGGCAATAATTCGCAATTCTATTTGAGAGTAATCGGCAGCCATTAATTGGTAATCCTTACCTCTCGAGATGAATGATCTTCGAATTTCGCGACCTTTTTCACTACGAATCGGAATGTTTTGGAGGTTTGGATTGTTGGAACTCAACCGTCCCGTAGCCGCTACGGTTTGCATGTAGTTGGTATGAATTCTACCATCTTTTGGATCGCGCAAAGTTGGAAGCGGATCGACATACGTATTTTTCAATTTTCGCAATTGACGGTAATCCAAAATCATTTCGATGATGGGATGCGTATGTTTAAGTTTTTGCAGGACATCTTCACCAGTGGCATATTGACCAGTTTTAGTTTTTTTCGCCTTCGAAGTGATTTGCATGTGATCAAAAAGTACCTCACCCAACTGTTTCGGTGAATCAACATTGAAGTCCATCCCCGCTTCTTTTTTAATACTTTGCTCAAGTGCTATTAAGCTTACTTCCAACTCCTCTGAGTAGCGCTCCAATCCTTCTGCATCAATAGTGATTCCCTCTTGCTCCATCGATTTTAGAACGCTAACTAATGGCATTTCTATTTCGTAGAATAAATATTTTAGATGCTCCTTTTGAATTTCTGGCTCAAAAATTTGCTTCAACTGCAAGGTGATGTCTGCATCTTCACAAGCGTAATCCGAAACCTCCTCAGGTGCCAAATCAGCCATACTTTTTTGATTCTTACCTTTCTTACCAATCAATGTTTCTATAGAAACGGGCTTGTACTTCAGATACAATTCCGAAAGGTAGTCCATGCTTTGTTTTGAGTCTGGATTGATTAAGTAGTGAGCAATCATGGTGTCGAAAAGTGGTCCGGTCACTTCGACATCGTAACGGTTGATTACCTTCATGTCAAACTTGATGTTGTGCGCTACCTTCTCTATTTGTTGCGACTCAAAAAATGGTTGAAATTCTTTCACGATACTTTTTGCCTCTTCGAAATCCGTTGGTGTTGCCACGTAAAACGCTTCCCTTTCCTTGTATGAAAACGACATCCCAACAATATTCGCGTGAAGTGGCTCGAGACTGTCTGTTTCCGTGTCAAAACAAACTGACTTTTGTGCCATTAAAATCGCAAGAAGTTCTTTTCGCTCCTCAGGCTTCGTAATTAAATGATAGCTTGATTTTTCTGTTACGATCGTTTTAAATTCGGAAGTTTCTGTTGGTTCTTGCTCTTCCACTAGGCTTTGCGTACCGAATAAGTCCATTTGTCCTTCGACACTGTTTGAAGGTGTTGATACAACGATTTCTTCGCCGAGAATTCGTCGTGCTAAGTTTCTAAACTCTAATTCGGTGAAAACCTCTTTAATTTTATCAGGATCGGAAGGACACATAATTAAATCCTCCTCATTAAACTCAACTGGAACATCTGTAATGATTGTTGCAAGTGATTTCGACATCAGTCCTTGCTGCGCAAAATTCTCTACATTTTCCTTTTGCTTACCCTTCAACTTATCCGAATTTTCGATAATTCCTTCAACGGAACCGAAATCCTTCAAAAGTTTGGACGCTGTTTTAGGACCAATTCCTGGAATCCCTGGGATATTATCTGCGGCATCCCCTTGAAGACCCAAAATATCAATCACTTGCTCTACGCGGTCAATATCAAATTTTTCGCAGACCTCCTTTGGACCCCATATTTCAGCAGGTTTTCCACCACGACCTGGGCGATACATGAACGATTTTTCAGTAACCAGTTGACCGAAATCCTTATCGGGTGTCATCATGTAAGTGGTGAAGCCATTTTCCTCCGCAATTTTAGACAGGGTTCCAATCGTATCGTCTGCCTCGAATCCAGCAACCTCTAAAATAGGGATGTTAAACGCACGAATTATATTTTTTATCGGCTCGATCATGGTCGTAATTCCCTCCGGCGTTTCATCGCGATGCGCCTTGTATTCCGTAAATTCTTCTCTGCGTATTGTTGACCCACCTGGTGGGTCAAAAACTACGGCAATATGTGTTGGTTTTTCGTTATTTAAGATTTCAATGAGCGAATTCGTAAATCCAAAAGCAGCGGAGGTGTTTTGTCCTTTCGAGTTGATTCTCGGATTCTTCGCGAAAGCAAAATAGGCGCGGAAGATCAACGCATATGCATCGACCAGAAATAGTTTTTTATCGTGAATGTCACTGACCATTTTTCGATCTGTTTAAGTTGAAATTATTCGTTAAAAGTTCGGACAGTAATAATAGTGTTTTTCGAGCAATTTTTGGGGGATAAAACAGATGTAATTCCGCACGATACAACCTCTTTTTCACTTCATTTTCTACGATTCACGTCAAAAAGCTGCCATTTCAAACCAAATCCCAACCAAAAAGGTGCATCCAGCGATTATTGAACTATTTTGAAACGTAAAACTTGACCATTATGAAGTTAATTATCTCCTTTTTAGCACTTTTTTTTTCGGCCTGTACGTACGCTCAGTGCTCGCTAGAAACGACTATGACTGCAACAACTACCACCTGTGGAAGTTTTTCCGGAACGGCATCGGTTATTCCTTCGGGTGGAACAGCGCCTTACACGTACAGTAGGGTAGATCAGAACAATGGTGCTTTTGGAACAAATCCCGCATTGACCGGACTTGACGGCGGGCATTATATTGTTACCGTTTCAGATGCTGCGGGTTGTACTATTAACGACACGGTTCAAATAGAAAATACTGATGGTCCGATTCCAGTTGTCGATGTGCTGAATCACGTCTCCTGCTTTGGCAACTACGACGGTCAAGCGACAGTTACAGTAAGTGGAGGAAACTTTACAATGTATGCTGGTAATTGGAATGATGGAACTACCACATTTACTATATACTCACAGTCTGCTGGCACCTACTTCTTTACAGCAATCGGATACCCTGGATGGTACTGCCCTAACTCGCTGATAGTAACGATCGAAGAGCCAGCTGAAGTACTGGCACCAACTGGAGACTCAATTCAGCTTTTTTGTGGAGCGAGTCCCATTACTTTAGACGATTTCAATGTGTCAGGAACAAACATTGCCTGGTACGATGTTCCAACAGGGGGAAGTCCCATTGCAGGAAGTACGACTGTGCAACCATTAACAACATATTACTGCACGCAAACAGTCAATGGTTGTGAGGGAGCAGAGCGCCTGGCGGTAGCAGCCGAATTTGAATCAATTTCATACAGTAGTATTTCAGCTGACGGTTGTAACAATTATTATTGGGCGCTGACGGATTCTACCTACACCTCCACAGGATTCTATGAAGCGACACTTACAAATGCCGCTGGCTGTGACTCTATCATTGAATTGGACTTATCCATCCAGCAGCTCGATGTAAGTACTTCAGTGACAGACTTCACGATCTCTGCAACCGCTACAGGTATGCAATACCAATGGATTAACTGTGATAACAACACACCGCTGGCGAATGAAACCAATCAAAGCTTCACGGCAACATCGAATGGTAATTATGCGGTTGTAGTGGATAATGGCAACTGCCTGGATACCTCAGAATGTATTTCAATTAGCACAATTGGATTTTTCGAAAACATGACTTCTCCAGCCGTTAAAGTCTATCCGAACCCAGCTCAAACATCGCTTACAATTGAATTTGATGTATCAGGGTTCAATTGTGAGATAAGTAGTGCTGCCGGTGCTGTTATTCTCAGAAGAGATACAACTTCAGACCATCTCCAAATCGATATTTCCGAGTTGCAAGCTGGCATCTACTTCGCAAAAGTATTTTCCAATAACACGCAGAATATCATTTGGTTTGCGGTAGAATGAGTAATTTCGGCGCATGACGCTCTATAACTTCTTAGGAATCTTCTTGTTAGCCGTTTTACCAATATTGGGGTCGGCACAAATGGATATTGATATTAGGGATCAGGTGATCATTCCAAGAACGTACGTTGTTACCAAGACACCTACACCGATTAAAATCGATGGAAAAGAGGAAGCGGCCTGGGAAAATGCACTTTTCTCATCACCCTTCGTGGATATCGAAAGTACGGATCACGACATCAAGCAGGTGGAATTCAATACACAAGTAAAAATGCTGTGGGATGATTCTAATTTGTACATCCTTGCAGTTATGGAAGAGCCACACGTTTGGGCAGATATTAAAGAACGTGATCAAATCATCTTTTATAACAACGATTTTGAAGTCTTCATCGATCCTTCCCCGCATACGGAAACCTATGGAGAAATTGAAATAAATGCATTGAATACGGTTTGGGACTTGCTCTTAAATGAGCCGTACCGGGTAGGGGGCTACGCCAATTTTCACTGGAACCTGGATGACCTTAAAACGGCCGTTCGTGTGCATGGATCCTTGAATAAATCGAAAGATATGGATGAAGGTTGGACGGTAGAAATGGCAATTCCGATGAAGCCTTTTATCGAAATGAAAAACGACCATCGCACTCCGATTCAAGAAGGCGACCAGTGGCGCATCAATTTTTCACGCGTTGAATGGGATTTTGAAATTGTCGACGGAAAATACCAGAAGAAAAAGAAGGACGGCGAACTGGTTGATGAGCACAATTGGGTATGGTCACCACTAGGCGCGATCAATATGCACATGCCCGAGAATTGGGGAATTGTGTACTTCACAGAGGGCCAATATCGTGAAGGGCCCGCAATAAAAGAAGATCGAGATTTGGTTTTCAAGCAAGGAATGTATGCGTTGTTTCGAGAGGCACACTGGGGATCGTTGAAAGGTAAATGGCCACATGATTCAGAAACAATAAATGCGGTTTACGCTAGCGACAAAACTTTGTACGCAACATGGCAAAAAACGAACGCAGGTTTTGAAATCACAGCGGAAAATAGCGAAACAGGAAATTGGTTTACGATTAACGAAAAAGGGGTTCTGAAAGCAATTGACCCTCCGAAAACTTCCGAATTTCAGTTCGCTACCTGGGTGCATGGTGGACAGGAAATGGACAGTGCCGTATGGCTACCAAAACTAGCACATTACGACAGTCTTGGTATTTCCGAAATTCTGGTCGGAGGTAGCCCGGATTTAATCAAAGACCTCATTCCACTTGCCAGTCGATACGACATCAAAGTTCATGTCTGGATGTGGACCTTAAACCGACCGAACGACTCCATCGCCATGCAACATCCGGAATGGTATGCAGTAAACCGAAATGGAGAGAATTCCTTGAATTATCGAGCTTATGTGGATTATTACCAATGGCTGAGTCCATTCCATCCTGAAGCGCGGGAGTACATTAAAAGCAACGTCCGAAAGCTGCTTCAAGTCGAGGGCTTAGCTTCCATTCATCTGGATTATGTTCGCTACGTCGACGTAATATTGGGAGCGGACCTTCAGCCTAAATACGGATTGATTCAGGATCACGAAATGCCTGAGTACGACTACGGTTATCATCCAATTGCGCGCGAACAGTTTAAAGAACTTTTTGGGAAAGACCCGATGGAAATGGAACACCCTGAATTAAGCACAGAGTGGCGCCAATTCCGATTAAATGCAATCACGACCTTAGTGAATGAAATCGCTGAAGAAGTTCACGCTGAAAATCAGAAGATATCGGCAGCCGTATTTCCTTTTCCTGAGATGTCCAGACAGATGGTTCGTCAAGCTTGGGATGATTGGAACCTCGACTATGTATTTCCGATGATTTACCACAATTTTTATCGTGAGAATATCGAGTGGATTGGCTTTGCGACGGAACAAGGACTTCGCGATGTTGATTATCCGCTTTTCACAGGTCTCTACCTCCCGGGGTTTGAGTCAGCGGAAGATTTCCAGCATGCCATTGAAGTTGCGAAAGAAAAAGGAGCTTCAGGCGTTTGCTTTTTCACTCTTGACGGAATGAAACCCGAATTGAAGGAAGTTTTGATTCAAGAGAATCAAGTTAAAAACGCAAAGAATTAGGAATTATTCGTCTACTTCCAAGAAGTGCCTTCTTTTGAGTCTTTTACAACAATTCCTGCTGCCGCTAGGCCATCACGTATTTTGTCTGAAGTGTCCCAATCTTTATTTGTTCGCGCTTGTTGACGTAAATCCAAAACCAAATCCATTACTGGTGAAAGTTTGTCGTTTCCGCTATCAACAACTGGCTTCAATCCAACAATATCGACAACAAAGGCGTGCATTTCAGATTTCAGTATATCGAGATCCGATTTTGTTAAAGATTGGTTTCCGTCGCGAACTGCATTGATGAGTTTTACTGCTTCAAACAGATTAGCAACAAGAATTGGCGCATTGAAATCATCATTCATTGCCTCATAAAACTGGGAAACCAACGCTTTTACATCTGCACTAGATTCTGAATTTCCAGGCAATGAATCCAGAGTTTTCATCGCTTCCATTAATTTATCATACCCTTTTTCAGCAGCAGTTAGCGCCTCTGAGGTGAAGTCCAAAGTGCTTCGGTAATGCGCTTGCATCATGAAAAAACGTACAACCATTGGGTTAAAAGGCTTTTCCATGAATTTATTTTTCCCTGAGAAAAGTTCTTCAGGTAGAATGGAATTTCCAGTGGACTTACTCATTTTTTGACCGTTCAGCGTAAGCATATTTCCATGCATCCAATAACGAACGGGTGATTTTCCATTTGACGCAGTCCCTTGAGCGATTTCGCATTCGTGGTGTGGAAACTTCAAGTCCATTCCGCCTCCGTGGATGTCGAATTCAGTCCCTAAATATTTGGTACTCATAGCGGAACACTCCAAATGCCAACCTGGGAAACCAACTCCCCATGGAGATGGCCATTTCATAATATGTTCAGGTGCTGCATTTTTCCAGAGTGCGAAATCTAATGGTGCTCGCTTTTCATCTTGACCGTCTAGGGTCCTTGTATTGGAAATTAGATCTTCGATTTTTCTACCTGAAAGCTCTCCATACGGATGTTTTTCATTGTATTTCTCTACATCAAAATAAACAGAACCGTTCGATTCGTATGCGAAGCCGTTAGCTAAAATTGCTTCAATCATCTGAATTTGTTCGATAATATGTCCCGTAGCTGTCGGCTCAATATTCGGTGGTAGCGCGTTAAACTTTTGCATCACACTGTGAAAATCTAGCGAATATTGTTGCACGATTTCCATTGGCTCGAGTTGTTCTAAACGAGCTTTTTTCGCGATTTTATCTTCTCCTTCATCGGCATCATCAACAAGGTGGCCAACGTCGGTGATATTGCGAACGTAGCGCACTTTATAACCAAGGTGAATGAGGTAGCGATAGATTAAGTCAAATGAAATAAAGGTTCGGCAATTTCCTAAATGAACGTTACTGTACACGGTTGGACCGCACACATAGAATCCGACAAATCCCTCTTTAATTGGTGAAAACAATTCCTTATCACCTTTTAAACTATTGTATAGTTTGAGATCGCTTGCTTCTGCTCTCATTTGTATCTTTTTTAATGGAAAGCAAAGATACATAATTCATGAAGACCTTGAAGTGATGGTTAAGAATGCTTTTCTTCTAAAAGAACATTGTACTTCTCTAAAAGCTCGTAATACATTTCTTTCCAATAGATCGACTCTTCGGTAGCTGATTCAAAAACGCGTGATTCGTTCGCAAATTGATTGTTTCTGCCTGGAGGTGAATAAAGTTTGATGTCTTGACTAAAATCGTAATGGATAATTTTCCCGATTTCGATAACAACGTCTATGGAAACGTTTGGTTTCTCAAAAATATAATACATCCACCGCCTGCTTTTTTTCAGCTTTTTTGCAAGGGACGTAACGGAATAACCGCTTTCGTCAACAGCGTTTTTTATAATTTCTCCTCTGTGTACCATCTCTCTTACAAAGGTGTAACACATTATGTGCAACTTATTTCCCTTGAATGTGATGGTTGTGGGCAAAATACACCAATCCGATACGGTTTTATTACCTTAGCGAGAAAATGTTGTTCCGAGGCGGACGCAACTGTGCAAATCGTTTTTAATTGATGTTTTTTTGCTTTGAAAGAAGATCGTTGTACTTTTCAAGTAAGTTTATATACTTCTCTTTCCAGTACTCAGAATCGTCAGCTCCCATTATTCCTTTATAACGACCGTCCTGTACTCCGGCACTTGGAATGTCGTTTACATACAATTTGATTCCCTTAATATCCTGACTGAAGTCGTAATGGATAATTTTACCGATTTCCATGATATAATCAATTGGAACTACGGCACTGTCGAATATTTGGTAAACCCATCTTCGACTTTTACCCATTTTCTGCGCTAATTTCGTGATGGAGTGTCCACTCTCACGAACTGCTTTCTCAATAATTTCACCTTTGTGTTGCATTGTTCACAAATATGGTAAAGGTTGTGTGTAAATATTTACACGTGATTTTCACGTAACTGTAATAAATGTTTCAAATAGTGCGCAATTCATCCATTTTTCAAGCATCATTAATAGATTATGAAAGTAATTAAAATCATTCATTATGAGTATTTATACTCAATCTTTTATTTTTCACTATAGTGAAAGTATTAATAAACACGTCGTTATCCAATTGAAATATTTTCGCAGTCAAGTAACAGAACTGAGTAACTGGATTTTTGATCACCCAAAGACAACTTTAGATTTGAGTCTATACAACAAGATTAAGGCATCCAAAATGGATTCAAGAAAGGTTTTCCTCAGGTTTTGATTGGTAGAATTTGAGCAGGTAATACCCATTCACCAGTACGATAGAAACGTTGGTGATAATAATGGGAATGGAAGCAATGAGCACCCCATAAACAATAAACAATCCGCAACCGACTATATTGACGGTGCGAAGCGTAACAATTTTCTTCATCACAAATGAAAGCAGCACGAATAATGACGCGGCATAGCCGATGTAATCAATGTAGGTAGGCATAAGATTGATTTTAAATTATTTTGTGGTAGGAGCTTTTAAGTTTAACGCGATTCCTAATTCTGTCATTTGCTCTTCGTTCAATGGTGATGGTGCATCGATCATTACATCGCGTCCGCTGTTGTTCTTTGGGAATGCGATATAATCACGAATAGATTCTGAACCTCCCATTGTGGCAACCAATCGATCTAATCCGAAAGCCAAACCTCCGTGCGGTGGCGCTCCGTATTCGAATGCAGACATTAGGAATCCAAATTGAGCTTCCGCTTCTTCTTTTGTAAACCCGAGAAGGTCAAACATTCTAGATTGCAAATCTCTGTCGTGAATTCTAATAGAACCTCCACCAAGTTCAACACCATTCATTGCTAAATCGTATGCATTTGCTCTAACTTTTCCCGGTTCAGAGTCAATCAGATGCAAATCTTCAGGTTTTGGAGATGTAAATGGGTGGTGCATTGCATGAAAGCGTTCGGAATCTTCATCCCACTCCAACAAAGGAAAGTCAACTACCCAAAGAGGTTTGAAAACATTTGGATTTCTCAGTCCGAGCTCATTCCCCATGTGCAGACGTAGCTCATTCATTTGCTTCCGTGTCTTATTTAATTCTCCGCTAAGCACTAATAATAAGTCACCTGCTTTTGCATTGGCTGCTTCTGCCCATGCTTTTAAATCTTCTTGTGAATAGAATTTATCTACAGATGATTTATATGTTCCGTCTTCGTTGCATTTCACGTAAACCAAACCTTTCGCACCTATTTGCGGACGCTTCACCCAATCCGTCAGGGCATCCAATTGCTTTCGTGTGTACCCTGAACAATCCTGGGCGTTAATAGCAAGTACAATTTCTGCGGAATCAAAAATGCTGAACCCTTTACCTTGTGCGACGGCATTCAAGTTAACGAACTCCATTCCAAAACGAATATCAGGTTTATCAGATCCATAACGTTCCATAGCTTCCGCAAAAGTCATTCTCGGGAATTTTTCATCCAACTCAACTCCACGGACTTCACGGAATAAATGCTGAACCATTCCTTCAAAGGTATTCAAGACGTCTTCTTGCTCTACAAAAGCCATTTCGCAGTCAATTTGCGTAAATTCTGGTTGACGATCTGCTCGTAAATCCTCGTCACGAAAACATTTTACAATCTGATAGTAGCGATCGAATCCCGAAACCATCAACAATTGTTTGAATGTCTGTGGAGATTGAGGTAAAGCGTAAAACTGACCTTCGTTCATTCTACTTGGCACCACAAAATCTCTCGCACCCTCAGGTGTAGATTTAATCAATACAGGCGTTTCAACATCTAGAAAGTCTTGCGAGTCCAAATACTTTCTCGTCTCCAATGCAACTTTGTTTCGCAAACGCAATTTTTCTTGAACGGGATTTCTTCTCAAATCGAGGTAACGGTACTGCAAACGCAGCTCTTCTCCACCATCGGTATTGTCTTCTATTGTGAAAGGAGGTAGTTTCGATGAATTCAACACTTTCAGGATGGTTACTTGAATTTCGATATCGCCCGTTGGTAAGTTCTTGTTTTTACTTGAACGCTCAATCACTTCACCTTCAATTTGAATCACAAATTCGCGTCCTAATTTTCTCGCAATTTTACATACTTCAGCATTGTCATCCATATTAAATGCCAATTGCGTGATTCCATAGCGATCGCGCAGATCGAGAAAAGTCATTCCTCCTAAATCTCTTGAGCGTTGTACCCAACCAGATAAAACTACTTTATTCCCTATGTTTTCGGCGCGTAATTCACCGCAAGTATGCGTTCTGTACATTTTGATGTTTTAGTGCTGGCAAAAGTAGTGAATTGTGGACGTTTACGAAAGGGCAAAGAATCAATCTTTCACTGAGCTTTATTACTTTGGGTCAAACTTGGGCTGAATTTCCTAATTTCACGCTTGAATTCGCATCAACTTGAACACCGTGCAAGAACGATTGACACAATTTTTATTCAAATACAAGTACCTTCTCGTTATAATCGGGATTCTTTCCATTTATATTTTCAACCTATTTATCGATGTTATGGATGTCGATGCGTCACAATACGCTTCGATTTCAATGGAAATGACTCAAAATGGTAGTTATTTGGAGGTATATCATCTGCGAGGGGATTATTTAGATAAACCTCCTTTACTTTTTTGGTTGAGTGCAGCGAGCATGAACCTTTTCGGATATAGCAACATTGCGTATAAATTACCTTCGGTGCTTTTAGCAATTTTAGGCATCTACAGTACGTTTCAATTTGCACGGATCTACTACACGAAAAAGATAGCTACTTACGCGGCATTGATGCTGGCATCCACTCAAGCTTTGTTTTTAATCACCAATGACTTACGAACGGACACCAACTTAATGGTCTTCGTGATTTTCTCGATATGGCAACTGTCTTTATTCGTTCGGCGCGGAACTTGGTGGAACTTTTTGCTCGGATTTACAGGTGTCGCACTGGCAATGATGGCAAAAGGACCTATCGGAATTGTGACAATTGCCTTCGCGCTCGGCACAGATTTTATCATCCGGAAGGAATGGAAAATGATTTTCAATTGGCGTTGGCTTATTGGCTTGGCTTGGGTTGCTATTTTACTCCTTCCCATGACGTATGGCTTGTATCATCAATTTGATTTGCATCCTGAAAAAACGGCTTACGGTATTGAAAGCCCATCAGGTGTCCGTTTCTTCTATTGGACGCAAAGTTTTGGAAGGATTACAGGAGAGAGTGAGTGGGACAATGGTGCGGGATACTTCTTCTTTTTTCATTCGATCCTTTGGGATATGCAGCCATGGGTACTTTATTTTATTCTAGGTTTGGTTGCCGTTATTCGCTCCTACATTAAAGGCGGCGCTTCTTCACAAAAAGAATTTATCACTCTTGGAGGCTTCGTGCTGACATTTGCTGCGCTTTCATTATCCAAGTACAAACTGCCACATTACATATTTGTTACTTTCCCTTTCGCGGCAATCATTGCGGCAAAATACCTCCTAGAAATTCGTAAAAAATGGATGCTTTATGTTCAAGCATTTTTCAACGTACTCTTTTGGCTGGTTTGTGCTTTTGGTTTGATTTGGGTTTTCCCCGCGGACTCAATTTGGTTGCCAATGGTACTCATTGGGCTATGTATTTTGTCTTGGATGGTGTTTTTCAAATGGAAGGATTTACCGAATCGCATTTTCTTTAGCACCGCGATTACGATAATAGGATTCAATCTTTTAATGTCCTCTAATTTTTATCCAAACCTGATTAACCGCTATCAAACACCTGGGAAAGCAGCTAAAATCGCTCGGATGCATAATAAAGGTCCCGGTGAATTTTATTGGTACAGTAAACACAGTCATTCTTTGGACTTTTACTATCACGGAATGGTACCTAGGGTTCCTTCAATGTTTAAAAGCTTGGATAAAGGTGATTGGGTCTACACCGATCATGTTGGGCGAGCTTACATTGAGGAAAGTAATTTACCCTTTCGCAAAGCTTATATTTTACCAAATTACTCCGTGACAATTCTGAAGATTCCATTTTTAATAAAGGAAACCCGTCCCGCCACTTTGGATACCATGTATATTTATGAAAAGTATTGAGGTTGATTGATTTTGGGCGAAGGTTTTATCTATATTAAACAACTGATTATCATTTGTTTACGAGGAACGTTTCGACATTTCTAGAAATGTAGAATTGTAGATGCTTTGGTTATAGAGCGAACTAAACGTGATTGCTACGAAACGGTAAAAAACAAAGTCGGTAGGCTTTGATTTACAGATTATTACAAAAAACGTTTCGACATTTCTAGAAATGTAGAATTGTCACCTTTTGTACACATTCATCTAATTAGCTTCATATTCCCAAGCTTGCTTCAATTGAAGCCGCCCCTTCTCATCTTCAAGAATCTGTCTAAGCCAAGCTTGCTCATTGTTTGAACAATCGGTTCCGTCTTTCAAAGCGTACCCCTCAAAATTCGACAATTCATACCAGTTCTTATTGAAGATTTTTTGCAAAGCGTACACAGCAACCTCGCCGTTTGTAGCAACAAAACATGGACATGTGTGAATTTTTGTCTCACTCGTATCGGCCAATTGAGAGAAAAGAAATAGTGTTTGTTCTTCTTTTGAGAAATTCGTGAAAAAAACTTTCCACTTTTTACCGCGTCTTATGTAGTCCGACATTACACATTCACGATTGCCATACTGCCCATCAACCATGTGTTGACCGCCAACGAGACAACCGCCATTGCTAAAAACAAGTTCATTCCATAAAGAATCAATCTAAACAGTGTCTGCCGCCAATGAATCAGAGCTCGCATTGGTTTTAGCAACTACTTTTTCTGCGCTTGGTGTATTTGAACAGCTCATGATAATTGAAGTAAGTCCTGCACAAAACACGACTTTCAACACTATCCAAGAATTGAGCATCGACAAATTGATTCCTTCGATTTACAACGGAATATTACCGTGTTTCTTTTTCGGTAATGTTTCTGCTTTATTTTCGAGCATTTTAAACCCAGCAATCACTTTAGATCGAGTTTCGTGCGGAAGTATAACATCATCAACAATGCCTCTCTCCGCAGCGCGATAAGGGTTTGCGAAAGTCTCAGCGTACTCCGCTTCCTTCTCCTTCCATTTCGCTTCTGGGTCTTCAGCGTTCGCGATTTCTCGTTTAAAAATAATTTCAGCAGCTCCTTTGGCGCCCATTACAGCAATTTCAGCTGTTGGCCACGCAAAATTGAGATCAGCTCCGATGCTTTTTGAGTTCATCACATCAAATGCTCCACCGTAGGCTTTTCGAGTAATTACCGTAATTCTTGGCACTGTTGCTTCTGCAAATGCGTACAAAAGTTTTGCACCATTCGAAATAATCCCATTCCATTCCTGATCCGTTCCCGGTAAGAACCCTGGTACGTCTTCAAAAACAAGTAATGGAATATTGAATGCGTCACAAAAACGAACAAACCGTGCTCCTTTTCGGGACGAATCGATATCTAAAACCCCTGCCAATGCCATTGGTTGATTTGCAACTACGCCAATTGTTCTGCCTTCAATTCGAGCAAATCCAACAACGATATTTTTAGCAAAATCTTCGTGTACTTCTCGGAAGCTATTATCATCGATCACACAATCAACCACCTTACGAATATCGTACGGAAGCTGGTTGTTATCAGGGAGAATTGTATTAATAGTCTTTAATTTCGTCTCGTTGAATTCAAAAATGGATGTCTGAGGTGCTAATTCATTCGAATTCTGTGGCATATAAGTGATCAAATCACGCACTTTCTTCAACGCTTCTACGTCGTTCGCTGCAGTAAAGTGATTCACTCCAGATTTTTCAGCATGTGCTTTTGCCCCGCCTAAGTCTTCAGATGAAACCTCCTCATGCGTTACCGTTTTCACGACGTTTGGACCAGTCACAAACATATACGAAGTGTCCTCAACCATTACAATGAAATCCGTTAATGCTGGGGAATAAACCGCACCGCCTGCACACGGCCCCATAATTAGGCTAATTTGAGGAATGACTCCTGAAGCTCTTGTATTTCTAAAGAATATATCCGCATAACCAGCAAGTGAAACCACCCCTTCTTGAATACGGGCACCTCCAGAATCATTTAACCCAATTACAGGCGCGCCATTTTTCATTGCGAGATCCATAATTCGACAAATCTTCTCAGCATGTGTTTCGGAGAGTGAACCACCAAGCACCGTGAAATCCTGAGAATAGACATAGATTAATCGCCCATGTACTGCACCGAAACCGGTAACAACACCATCACCGGGTATTTTATTCTTGTCAAGTCCAAATGAGGTAGAACGATGCTCAACAAATTGTCCAATTTCATTGAACGATCCCTCATCCAATAACAATGTGATACGCTCTCTGGCTGATAATTTTCCTTGTGAATGCTGTTTTTCAATTCGCGCCTCACCTCCTCCAAGCATTGAAGCTTCTCTACGATCTTTTAGGTCTTGATTTCTGTCCATTTCCTGTTTTTTCAACGAAAACAAATTTAATCAAAATCACGAGTAATGGAAGCACCAAAGGCGCACTTATCTCTAGGGTTCTCTTTTCGCAAGGGAAGTATGAATGGGGCTACTTAATTAGTTTTGCGTCTACAAAGAAATCGGTGTAAACATCTATTGTCACATCTTGAGGAATTGTTTCGTCTGTGACAGTCTTTAGTCGTAATTTGAATGTTTCTTCTTTGATGTAATCCTGAAGCTCAACGTCAACCAGTTCACAAATCAGTTGATTGCCAACATTCGCAGGAATTGATTCCTTAAATGCCACTTTTCGTTCTTCGATATTTGGGCTAGAAATGAAAATTTCAATTGAGTTTAAAAAACTAAATGTTTCGTTGGAAGGTGAGGTAATTGTGAGCTTCAACTGCTCTAATCGGATACTGTTTATTCGTTCTTTGTTGGTATTGTTCGACTCAAACTCTTACTCCGCATTGGTTTCCATTTGAGGCGTATTCAAACTAAAAGGTACCAATTGCCCAACAGTTGAACTGACAACAACTTGAGAAGTGTAATCAATGTGGAATTGCGTTAGTTTTTTCTTACAAGATGAGCTAATTATTGCAACAAGCAAAATTAAAGACAGTGCGATGTATTTTCTTGATCCCATACTACAAAGAACGAAAATTAATGGGTAATCGTTGACATTTTTATTAAAACCATTCCAACAAAAATGCTCAGAACGCCCGAAGACGAATGAATTAAAAGTTTTAATAATCCCTACATTATTTCATACATTTGCACCAACCAACTGATAAAATTAACTACATGAAAAAATCAATTTTTAAATCAATTTTTGCTCTTGCAGCGTTGTTGCTAATTTTCACCTCTTGTGCTAAATATGACGAAGGATCTAACTTCAGCATTTTTACTGCAAAAGCACGCTTAGTGAATTCTTGGACTGTTAACGGTGCAGCTTACACAAGTGGATCTACAACAACACAACAAGATGCATCTGGCACTTTAACTATCAACAAAGATGGAACGTACGCGGCTGTGACTACTGTAAATTATCCTTTCTTCGGAAATGTAACTACTAACGAAACTGGGACTTGGGAACTTAACAGTGATAAGGACAGATTGACTGCCACTGATGCGAATGGAAACATTACCATTTACAATATTGTTTTGTTGAAAAACAAAGAAATGTCTTTTGTTGAAACGTTGAACAACGGAGATACTGTTCGTTACAACTTCTCTTCTTAAGAGATTCTTAATACAATTTTTCGAACCCTGACTTTCTATTTAAACATAGAGTCAGGGTTTTTTTATGTCCTTATTTTTGCCAGTTCATTGATAACTGCGCGAACAGAGGGGTTCCAACAATATTTATAGCTTTGTATTTAAACGATAGAAAATGAGGAAATCGATATTTAGAGGCTTATTGATGGTAATAATGGCACTATTTACCTTGGCCTCCTGTCATAAATATTAGGAAGGTCCAAAATATACTGTCCTTACAAAAAAGGCCAGAATCACAAATACTTGGAAACTCATAAGTATTTCCTTAAAACGGTTCTGGAGGGCCGCCATCTTCTGGCACAACAATCTGGTTTCTTGGAAAAGATGAAGTAGCTCAGCAATCGTTTTACGAGAACAACAACACTACTGTAATCAATGGATTTTGGGATTTTAACAGTTCTAAAACGAAACTAATCATTACCGATGCTGATAGTAATTTCGAAGAATACACCATCGTAAAACTGAAAAACAAGGAACTGAAACTAAGTCAAAATATGGGTGCAGATGTTATCGTTTGGACCTTCATTGAAAATGAATAGCAACAATTGAAGGCACTAGCATTTAATAGAACTTCAGTCGCCCGATCAGTGAACAATTTTGATTTGCACCTTATCGCTCAGGCATTTGTATAAATCTTCTACATGATCGTTTTTTAAAGAAATACATCCAAGTGTCCAATTTACTCTTTCGTCAATAAGGTAGTCGCCGCCTTCGGGAACACCGTGAATTCCAACTTCGCCGCCTATTGTTGCGTCTTTTCCGATTTCCCCATTGGCTTTTCTGCGATTAAATCTTGACCAAGACTCTTTGTTCGGATAATCAATCCAAATGAAATAATTCCAACTCTTGTGCGCATACTTACTGCGAACACCAAATTTTCCTTCTGGCGTGCAGCCATCACCCTCTTGCGCTTTATCATCAATTGCATTAAATCCGAATACGCAAGGATATGTGATTAAAACGGTGTCTTTATTATAAACAGAAAGTGCGTAAGCCGACTTATCGATTTTGATGCTTAAATCGCTTTTTGGAATGTGATTTTCCCGAATAATTTCGACTAGTTTTCGTTCAGGATCTGGGACGTTCTTCTCGCTAGACACTTGATTATCTTGAGCTAGATCTGTTTCGGATGTACTTTGTGAACAGCTTACTAGAGTATAGAAACTACAAAGAATAATCAATAAATATCTCATAACGAATGATTTTTGGTTGCGAAGACCTCAACAAGTTCAGTGCCAGAGATTACACCGCTCCTTTTGCTTTCAATTCCAAATACTTGTTGATCGTATTAATGGACAGTTCATTCGGCAACGTTAGAACGGTTTGAATACCATTTCTACGCAGCTCTTGAGCAATACGCGATTTTAATGACATCATGCGTTCTGCAACTGCAGATTGATATACCTCATGAATACTTCGAGAAGGCTGATATGCCAAGTCCTGAAGCTCACTGTTCTCGAAAAAGACAACAACGAGTACATGCTTTTTATTGAGCTGACGTAGCATTGGTAGCGCGCGCCTCATAGAGAATTCCGTTTCAAAATTGGTAAATAATACCAGTAGTGAACGCGAGCTAACCGACTTTCTTAAACTTTGATAGAGCAACTCAAAATTTGCTTCCTTAAAATGGGTTCTTTGATTGTAAAGTGATTCTTGAATTCTGCGCATTTGCCCAGCAGATCTTTCAGCGGGCAGCATCGTTCCAATTTTGTCCGCGTACGTGATTAATCCAGCCTTGTCTCCTTTCCTAAGTGCAATATTGGAAAAAACCAACGAAGAGTTGATTGAATAATCGAGTAAAGAAAGCCCGTCAAACTCCATCTGCATGTTTCGACTTTTGTCAATAATGCAATAAATGCTTTGAGATTTCTCCTCCTGATATTGATTGACCATTAGTTCATTCCTGCGGCTCGTCGCTTTCCAATTAATGGTTTTCAACTCATCTCCTTGAACATAGTTCTTAATCTGTTCAAACTCACTATTGTTTCCAAGTCGCCGAATTTTCTTAATCCCTGCACTTGTTTTTTGCTGCTGAAAAACCATCAATTCGTACCGCTTCATTTGAAGAACAGACGGATAAACATGAATGGTTTGCTTGGCTGGTAAAACAATACTTCTCGACGCCATAAAAAACATGGATCGCACCATGAGAAAAATATCTCCAAATTCGAACTCACCCCTAGCACCTGGTTTGAAGGTATACGAAAACTCCTTAGACGCGCCAGGAATAATAATACCTGAATATTCAGAACTACGATCTTGCATTTCAACCGGATACCCTTCAATCATATTAAAAGATATCGGTTGTGCGGTATTATTCGTGATTTCCAAATGAACAGGATTGTCATCCCCTAAATTCAAGCGTTCATTGACTGTTCTTTTTACATTTAACGGCTCTTTACTGCTGAAAACGAGCAAAATATCCAAGATCGTTAATCCAAAAAGTGCTGCAAGAACTACGTTAGCGACAAATTCCAACCATGGAAAAGAGTACGCCATGACGTAGAGAATCACGGTACTAGCGAATACGATGAAAAACCATCGCGTTAAGTGTATATTTCGAAGAGTGTTCAAATTATCTTGGTACTTCGAGCGTTTTTACAATTTCCATAACCACATCTTCCGTCGTTACACCCTCCATTTCTGCTTCTGGTGTGAGAATTAGTCTGTGATTCAAAACGTGTTTTGCGACAAACTGAATATCTTCTGGAGTCACAAAATCACGACCGCGAATAGCAGCCATTGCTTTTGCCGATCTTAGGATTGCCAAGGATGCCCGAGGAGATCCTCCTAAGTAGATTTTTCCGTGATTTCTAGTTTTGTTCGTAATTGCAGCGATGTATTTTACCAAATTATCCTCAACAATTACCTTCTCAACAGTGTCTTGCACCTTTTGAATCTCATTCGCATCAAATACAGAAGTGATATCTTCCAAAGTTGGAGATTTGATGTTATTCTTATAACGATTTAAGATTTCTTCCTCTTCACTTAACTCCGGGTACCCTAATTTAATTTTGAAAAGGAATCTGTCCAGTTGTGCCTCTGGAAGACTATAGGTTCCTTCTTGCTCAATTGGGTTTTGTGTTGCAATCACAAGGAATGGAAAACTCATTGGATAGCGTTCGCCGTCATAGGTGATTTGGCGTTCTTCCATCACTTCAAAAAGCGCTGCTTGAGTTTTCGCTGGTGCTCTGTTGATCTCATCAATCAAGACAATATTGGAAAAAATAGGTCCTTTTTTAAAGGTAAATTCACCGTCTTTCATGTGGAAAACAGAAGTTCCAATAACATCTGAAGGCATCATATCAGACGTAAACTGAATTCGGGAAAAACCAACATTTAGCGAGCGCGAAAGTACTTTAGCGGAAAGTGTTTTTGCAACTCCTGGAGCTCCTTCTAATAGCAGGTGTCCATTCGCGAAAATACCTGTCATCATCAAGTCAACCATTTCTGTTTGTCCTATGACATACTTTGCCAATTCGCCGCGAACTTCACTCACTTTTTTGGCAACCCAAAGCAAGTCCGAATTTTGTCTTTCGAAGCCAAATCCTGTGCCAGCTGGCGGCGGAACGGCTGCGGGTTCAGAAGGCGGAGTTATGGATGAACCAGCCTCTGGCGTTGCAGGAATTGGATTTCCCTCAGCTTTTGGCATATATGCGCTTTGGTCTGAGCTTGGAGTGTTTTGATTGTTATTTTCTGACCCGCTTCCTTCTGGTGCGTTTGTCATTTCGTCTTCATTTATCATAATTCTAACGTATGAACTTTAGAGATAAAACGCTCAAACTGTTGCCGGTCGAAGCTACTCATATCCCAATAATTAATAATTAGTTGTTCGTTATTTTTCAAGGTAATAATCACACCTTTATTTGTCGGCTTTGTACCAACTATTCTTGATCGTTCGTATTCTCGTTTTCTTCCGAACTCTGAGTAATAAATAATTTTTTCGGCGGTTACAATAAAATAGGGGTTCGCGATTCTCATAACACCAAGGAAAACCATCGCTATTCCTATTGGCCAAAGAGCTATTCCAGCGCCTTTGGAGCCTACCAGCAAAAACAGCCCAAATAAAATTAGTAAAACTCCAACGAGAATAAGGAAAGTCGGCAAAAGTAATCCACGTCTGAAAACAAGAGTACGCCTTTTGGTGCGCTCTTCCACAGTTTCACCAATGATTCCTGCTTCTTTATAAAAAGCACGCTGTTTTTGCGCCACTTCTGTAATAGTTTGATCATTGACTTTCGTTACTTCTTTCGTTTCCAAAAGGCCAACCATGATCTGAATTTCTTCGAGTGATCGATTGCTTTTTTCGGCGAGCATTCTTAATTCTCTGTCCCCCTCTCTCCTATTCAAATCCAGAAAATAGTGCTTTTGAATTGTTGCGTAAAAGTTTTTGCGTTGGACTTGCAGCAATCCATAAGGACTCCGTTTTGCAAAGTAGATAGAAGTAATCGTTTCTGCGAATGCCAAGGTCATATCCTTTTGCTCTTGAATCACAGGCACGGTTGGACGCTTTCTTTTGGATCTAAATATCACGTACAATATCACACCGAGAATCAATAAGATCAACGCGGTGCGCAAATATGGATTTTCGAGAATAAATTTAAGGTAACTGTCGTCTTTCTTTCCTTCTTTAGTAGATTTTTGATTCGCTTCTGAATTTCCATCTTCATCCGGTAAGCGACCGAGTTCCAAAAGAACAATATCGCGCTTTTGTGAGAGGTAATCAATCACGTAATTCATGTATCGAAAGCCGTCGTAGCGCTTCACCTGATAGTTAAAAAACATATTTGGGTTGGTTTGTAAATAGACCTTCCCTTTGCCCATTTGAATGACAATAAAGTTGTCCATTTCCATAAAAGAAGACAGCGATTTCGAATTTCCTTTTGTTATAACATCTCCAAATGCCAACCAATTTTCAGCGATGGTGTCTTTCTCATAAATATTCACCATTTCATAACGACCTCTTGGTGTATACACGTTTTGGAAGTCACTATAATCGTTTCTGAAATCGAGTTCCTCAAAGAACTTTTCGGCGATGTTGCTAGTGATTAAGTGAAAACTTAAGAATAAATCCGAGCCCCGTTCAATATCGGCAACCAAAGAATCAATTTCACTCGTTTGAAGTCCAAATTTTTTCCCAACGAACAAATAGGTCTTAGGATTTTTCTTCATGTTTAGAATGGAGTCGAGTTGACTTGAAGTTTCAGCGACGTATACATCCTTTTTTCCAATGTGAGCCTGAAGAATGCGGTGAAATAAGAAGGTTCCACGAGGATTTTTATCAAACGGTTGGTATTGCGCTTCCCAATTCGACGAAGAAAAGTACTGATCACCTGTGGCCGGGCGTTCCTCGCTAGAAGAGAACATCCATACAAGCAACAGCATGAATAAAATCACACCAGCAAACAATCCTATTTTACGTTGATTATTCATTAACTGGATCGAGTGATTTATAGTAATTCAGCAAAGTTGGTTGTAGTATTTCAAAAATCTCCCTGTCTATTTGATACTCACCATACCAAACCAGGTCATAAATTCGAACGCACTCCATGAAGTTGAAAGCACCATCGCGGCGTCCCATTTCCATTACATAATGGTGGTTGGTTTTTTCCTTTTTCCAATGAATCCACCCTTTATGAATAAGTTCTTTAAGAATGAAAGTGAAGTAAATCCGAACACATTCTCGGTAATCTTCTCTTGCCATTGCGGCTTCGAGTTTCAAATCCAATTCCGTCTTTGTAATCACCTCCGGATTCCAGTCGTTTTCCACATCCACAATCACTTTTGTATCAGCTGGCTGCTTATTGCGGATAATTAAGTAAACAATGGTCATTGCCAATGCAATCAGAATAACGATGAAAAGAACTTTCCAAAAACCTTGAGATGTACTCGGGGTATTAATATCTGGAGAAGACATATTGACTTTGCGTCGTGGAGCCGTTTTGGGCGGTTTGACGGGGTCTGGTCTTTTAACTTTTGGATCGTATTTCAAAGTCCCATTTCCACCACCGCGATTAAATCCACGGTAATGCTTTTGACGTTGACGTTGAATCTGTTGCGGCTGATAGCGAACGGTTCCTCCGCCTCGTCCTTTTCCTCCGTACATTCTTCGATTTACCGTTCCCGGTGGAATGTATCGATTCTCTTTAATGTCTGAAGGATCCGACGAACCCCAATAATCAGGACCATCGTAGTCTTCAGTACGCTCGTATTTTAAATACTTTCGCTCTTGTTCCCAAGTGCCTGATTTAGATTCAGTTTTGCTTTTGTCTTGTGCAGAGGTAGAGAAAATCACGACCAAACAAGCAATTACTATGTTGATGTATTTACTCAAAATCGACCGTTGTTTCTTTGTTACGACTGCGTTTCCCAAATTTTTTGAATTCTTCTTTCAGTCCAGAAGCTTCATTTCTTTCCAACTCATTGTAAAAGGCGAAAGACATCATGATTCCGAGAATGCACAAGACAAAAATGATGTAGAATACGTACACCAACTGTCGGAAAACATTTGCCCAAATGATGTAATCCTCTGTATAAATCTGGGCTATTCTTTTTATGAATCTAGTGGTGAAATCAAGTAAATCTGGCAAAAGCGGATCATTTCCATAATAATGATTACTCAGAAAAAAAGCAATCGGCTGCGCTGCCATAAAGACGACCACCAAGAGAATTAAAAGTGCTAAAAGGGCATTTCCATAATTCTTGGAGCTGTATTTGAATCCTTTGGAAAAACGTTCACCAAAAGGCATGTCAGCCAAACCAACAGTTGCGGCATTTAAGTACACCAATGGAATTGCAAAAAATGCCAGTAAAAGGAAATACCAAGGCAAAGCAAAAACGATAACGCAAAGGATCAAATTGGCCGCCCAAATCCCTATGAAACGCTTTCGGAAAAACGCGAAAAAGGACTTCCAATTAAACGCATCCCGATGATTTTTTACGTTCCAGAAAACCGAAGTAAATAAAAATGCAATGATCAATGTCCAGGCGAATGCGACCAAGTAATCATACACATCTATGAAGCAATACCCCATCATAAAACCAAGCTGCGTCGCCCAATCGTACCAATATTCAGTTTGTTGCAAATCAAAATGACGATAATCTTGCCATGCAATTAAGCCAAGCATTAGCGGTAAAGTAATGAGTAGGTTAATTCGCATAAGACTTCCGAATTTCACTCGAAACATTCGAAAAGAATCAGCAACGATTTCGTTGATTGGTCTTATTTTATTGAACTTAAAGGTGCTTCTAGGCTGGAAATTTCCTGTTACCTCCCTGTGCAACAATTCTGGATGTTTCCGGGCTACATAGATCGGATAAATGACGTAGTAAAATACAATAATGAAAAACGATAATCCGATTAACATCCATTTCGACCAATTTGGTAGTTGCTGATAGTTCGCCGTAACGAAGCTTTCCAAAAATCCTGCTACTACAATAAACGGGACAAGGCTGAGCATGATTTTTAAGCCGCGCTTGGTTGAAAGTTGCAATGACTGCATGCGCGTGTAGCTCCCAGGAAATAACAATCCATTTCCAGCTGTTATTCCAGCGCCAGCTGCCAAAACAATCGCGGAGATTTCAAAAGCACCGTGAATCCAAATCCCAAGAAAGCTGACCACCAGCAGACCTTTGGTATGGAAAAAATATTGAAAGGAGCCTAACATTACAGCGTTGTAGAACATTAAAATGTGCGTTCCAACGGTAAAGAAAAATCCCACAAAAAAAGTTAGAAATGCAACCTTTAAGTTATTCGTGGTAATTATAATGAACATATCCGTTTGGGCTGCAGACTCATAGACTGCCAGTGGGTTTCCATTGGCGATGTTGTTTAGCGTCATGTCAACATAGCCATCACCCATCACACTTCTTGGGAAATCTGGATACACCATCGTGGTAATCACACCGATCAATGTGTACACCAAAAAAGCAACGAAAGCAAAAAGTAAATTTTTTCGAGAACGATAGATTTCCAAAGGCAATGATGTTCGCCAAACGGTAAAGAATTTCTTTAATGATTCACCCTTTTGTTTGTGGACTCCTGTGTACACACGTTGTCCCAACTCGTTCAGGTAAACTCGCACTGTTCGACGATTGTAAAACGTTTGGGCATAACTGAGGTCGTCAGTGATATCCATATAAAGGTCGCTCAGTTCTTCTGGGTCGTTAGACTTCGACTGATAGAGTTGTTCGAAGCGATTCCACTTCTCCTTATTCTGTTCTATAAAATTAGTCTCCTTCAATTCTGATGGTCTCAATCGCCAATAGCGGAAAACCTAAATATATGCAGGATTTTGGAAAAACTGAAAGACCTTGAACGGATAAATCTCAAATTATTGATAATGAGAACTTAGAATTAAATAAGTCATTGGATTAGTGCTTGTTTTTTGAGACTTCAAACTTTCCAATTTTAACGTAGAATCCTCCTTTCTTCTTATTTGATGACTTGCGTTGTCCAAAATCAACCTCTGTGTTTGACTTCTCAGAAATAAAATTCGTGATCGGCGCAATTGGATTCTTCATGCTCACATCGTTTTTCTCGATTCTTTCCTGAAAAATTGGAGCATTGGGATCAACAATCTTATCGGTTTTCGCTGTTGAAACCGGTTTTAGTGCCACATCATCGAAAGAAGTAAGTTGCACTGCAGGACGGGATTTCAATCGCGTTTCAGAAACGTATGCGACATTATTGTTTTTCTTTTCAATGCGCTTTGACGCAACTTTTATTGAGCCATTTGGATCGGCTGGATCACTTACATTCGGATCTTTACCATCATTTTTTCCATTCACTAAACTTGCAACATTCGGCATTTCAGGGTTCCAGTTATTTAGGCTGACATTCAACTCTTCGTATGAAACATTAAATAAGTTCGTCATGAAAATAAAAGCGATCACCGCCGCAGCTGCAACACCAGAAACATAAGGCCAAAGAATAATCGTCGCTCGTCGTTTCAATCCTTTTTTGGCGGCATATACCAACGATTTGTCAGGTGCAAAATAAACAGCAGCGTAACGCTTTTTCATTGCTGCTAGAGATTCATTTTTACTTACAACGCTTTGTAATTCTTCAGTTTTCTCAGCATTTAAAACGCCCTCAGCCTCTGCAATAATAAAGTGTTCAGCATTTTCAAAGGTAACCGGTGCAGTTTCATCTACCTGCTTCAAGTTCATCTTACCGCTAAATACAAACGTTTCTTCAGCGTCCAACTCCATTATCTCTTCACTTTCTAGTTGACACTCAGGATGTTCTTCTAGAAACTGCATGAGCATTCGGGTATCTTCCTCGGAAAGATTTCCTTCTAAGTGATCGAGGTAAAAAGCCTCGTAATTAAATATGCTAATTCGTTCCATTATATAACTAAATCCAATCGTTTGATGTACGCTTGTAACGCTTTCCTAGCGCGAAAGATGTACACTTTTACCTGTGACGCACTCAATTCAAGAATATCGGCAATTTCATCGTAACTGTACCCCTCATAATCTCGAAGTAGTATTGCTGATTTTTGCACTTCTGGCAATTTGTTCAATGCTTCTTCAAGGATTTCTTTCAGGTCGAAATTATCATCTCGACTACCTTCCATATCCGGTGCCTTTTCAATGTCCTTCGATCGCTGTTCTTTTTTTGCCCAATCAACGATCGTATGATACGCCGTTGTGAACAAATAGGACTTTACTTTTTCGTAACTAATGTCTTCGTGTTTAATCCAAACCTTAGTAAACGTTTCTTGTACGATATCGTTTGCAGTCATCTCATTTTTAAGATGTTTCATTGCAAATCGGAAAATATTATCCGAATAGTTATCGACCGAAGTATTGTATTCTTTAACTGTCATTTTTGAGTGTGTCTCAATGGTAAGACTGACTTGTTTCGGAAAAGTTACACGAAACGCAAAAAAATATCTATCTTGAGGCTAAATTTAAGAAAGAATCATGACAGGATTATTGATTGGAGGGGGTATCTTACTGATAATTATCATATGGTACGTCTCCGCGAACAACAAGTTAGTGCGACTTAAAAACAGACGAGAAAATGCGTTTGCTGATATTGATGTGCAGTTAAAGCAGCGTCACGATTTGATTCCACAACTTTTAGGTTCAGTGAAAGGTTATATGGATCACGAGAAAGAAGTTTTAACGCGTGTGACTGAAGCTCGTTCGAAAGCAATGGGTGCTGGAAATATCAACGATAAAATTGACGCAGAGGCCCAATTAGGCGCAGCAATGAGTGCATTCCAAATCCAAGTGGAAGCTTACCCAGATCTCAAAGCAAATTCGAACTTCATGCAATTGCAGAATGAGATTTCTGACATTGAAAATAAATTGGCCGCAGTTCGTCGTTTCTTCAACTCTGCGACTAGAGAATTGAATGATGCGATTGAATCAATTCCTTCAAATATTGTTGCTGGATTCAAAAACATGAAACCACAACCTATGTTTGATTTGGGAGCTGGTCAACGTGAAACAATGGATAAAGCTCCAGAGATTAAATTCTAATTTTTCGAATGGAGTACATTGGTTTAGACAAGCAAATACGACGTAATAATCAGCGTTCGTTCCTTTTGCTCCTTTCTTTTCCGCTCTTGATTTTTGCAGGAGTATTCGCGTTTCTTTTGTTCATGCATCAAGGGGAGTTTGATCCTGCTGCGGTGCATTTTATTCAGGTGATTCCTTTCATTGTTGGTGGTGTTATTGTTTGGTTTCTTATCGCCTTCAGTATGCATTCGACAATGATTCAGCTTGCAACAGGCTCCGAAACGCTGGATCGAAAGGAAAACATGCGCGTATACAACCTAACGGAAAATCTATGTATGTCCGTGGGAATGAAAATGCCAAAACTGCGTGTAATTAATTCTCCCGCTCTAAATGCTTTTGCCTCTGGAATTAATGAAAATACGTTTACGATCACGCTCACAACAGGAATCATTGAAAAACTCGATGATCGCGAGCTGGAAGGCGTAATCGCTCATGAAATCATGCACATTCGAAACAAAGATGTTCGCCTACTCATCGTATCGATCATTTTTGTTGGGATTTTCGGTTTTGTTGTTAATGTCCTTTTTCGCTCCATTCTTTACGGCGGAGGCAGGAGAAGAAGTAAGGATAACAAAGTCGATGGTCGTGTCATGTTGATCGCTTTAGCCATTGCTTTGGTGGTTTATTTACTTTCGATTCTTTTCAAGTTTGCCCTTTCACGAAAAAGAGAGTACATGGCAGATGCTGGAGCTGCAGATATGACAAGAAATCCGCAAGGACTCGCTAATGCATTGAAGAAAATCAGTGGGAACGCTGATCTCGATACACGAAGTGACGATGTGAAACAAATGTTTATCGAAAACGGACCGAAAGAAAACGAAGCTGGAATCTTCTCAGGAATTGGCGGACTGTTCACGACACATCCGCCAATTAAAAAACGTATTGAGTTTCTTGAGAATATGTAATTTTTCTTATTCCTCGGAGTAATAAATTTCCAACAAGGCATCTTTCAAATCAGCCTCGCTTACGAACTCATCAAGTAAGCTTGAATAAGGTTCATAAAGCAATTCTAAACCTTCATCGATTATATCAGTATTTTGTGCCTCCTTGGCTCTATTTGCAACTTCTATGAGTAAGATTTGCATTTTTCCGATCGCGACATCACCGTGCATTTCGTGGTAATACGCCAAGTTGTCTAAGAAGTCAATATTATATTTATTGGTCAGGTCATCAACTCCAAGACAAAAAACAAAAAATTCGCCTTCATCCTCAAGATTGAACTCCGGATATAGGTCGATGTATGTATCTACAACAGGATCAAAATCCTCATCCTTTTCCATCAAAACATCAATGTAGTCTTGCAAAAACTGTTTGTCGGTCTCTCCCGCATCGTATTTTTGCCCCATCAAAAAAAGCTGTGACAACTCCGGGTGTAAAGCATCATTTGCAGTGGATTGAATCTCTTCTACTGAGACCGCACCAACGATTTTTTCCAACAGCTCCTTTTCTGGCGACAAAAATAGCATGGTTGGATAGGCGTTTAACTCGAAGTCGGTCATTAATGCATCGCCATCGTCGAGCTCACCATCAATTTTGAGATTGATAAAGTTGGCATTCATATATTTACCAAGCTCTTCGTCTACAAAGACTTCTCGCGTTAAATACTTACAAGGTCCGCACCATGTGGCATAAATATCAATAAATAGAGGCTTGTTCTCCTCTTTGGATTTCTTGATTGCTTCTTCGAGAGAAACATGAAGAAAGTTGATTCCTTCTGCTTGGCTGGAGAAAGCACAAAACAAAAGAACCAACACTGCTGCTGATTTTTTAAGGAAATTCATTTTTCTGGTTTTAGGGTTTATATTCTTAAAACTTAAAACACACGCATTTTATTGTGCGCGCACATTATTTTTTCACCCTAAAGAAGAATAGAAGTCAAAAAGTTACCTTCCCGAAATACATTTATTCACTGAGAACCGCTGCAATTCCAGGCAGTACTTTGCCCTCTAAGTATTCAAGCATTGCACCTCCACCAGTAGAAACATGACTCACTTTATCCGCAAGGTTAAACTTGTTAATAGCAGCGACAGAGTCACCCCCACCAATCAAAGAAAACGCCCCTTTATCGGTAGCTGCAACAATTGCATTAGCCACAGCGACAGTTCCAGCCTGAAAATTTTCCATTTCGAACACACCCATTGGACCGTTCCACAAAATCAACTTCGAATTTTCAATAATTTCCTTACAGTCTTCAATTGTTTTGGAGCCCACATCAAGTCCCATCCAGCCGTCAGGAATTGCATCAATAGCAACCTCTTCACAATTTGCATCATTCGAAAATTTATCGGCAATAATTGTATCCACCGGAATGTAGAGGTTGACACCTTTCTTTTTGGCGATCTCCATCACCTTCTTTGCAACATCTAAAAAATCATCTTCAACCAAAGAGTTCCCAACATTTCCTCCGTTGGCTTTCACAAAAGTGTAGGCCATTCCTCCTCCAACAATCAAATTATCGACCTTGTCTAAAAGTTGTTCGATGATGGTGATTTTTGACGAAACTTTTGCACCACCGACGATTGCTGTCACTGGTTTCTCATCACTATTCAACACCTTATCTACGCTTTTAATCTCACTTTCAATTAAAAAGCCGAACATTTTATCCTCTGGAAAAAACTCTGCGACCATTGTAGTACTCGCGTGCGCGCGATGAGCTGTTCCAAACGCATCGTTGACATAACAATCACCATGTTTAGAGAGTTTTTGAGCAAATACAACATCTCCTGCCGTTTCTTCTGGGTAATAGCGTACATTCTCTAAAAGAACCACACTCCCAGGAGTCAATGTGCTTGTTATTGCAACGGCTCTCTGCCCGATGCAGTCTCCCGCAAAAATCACTTCCTCTCCTACCAATTCCGAAATGCGATCTACAATTTGATTCAAAGAAAACTCAGGTTCATCCCCCTTCTTCGGTCGTCCCAAATGCGACATAATGATGGCACTTCCTCCATTATTAATGATGTGCTTGAGTGTTGGAATTGCTGCCAGTATTCTTGTGTCATCCGTGATTTGACCGTCTGAATCTAAAGGCACATTAAAATCTACGCGAACCAAAACGCGTTTTCCAGAAAAATTGTAGGTGTGAAAGTCTTGCATACGAGTACATTTTAAGTTGCAAACTTAAGAAAAAGAAGAGTTTTGATTCAATCCATTTAATTCTACTTTTTAAAGAAGAAGTTCAGCGAAGAGTTCCTTATCTTTACTTCATGTCCTCTCCGAAAATATTTACACTACAACAAGTCGTTTCTTCGATCCGAAAAACGATTGAAGAGCGTTATCAAAGTGAGTATTGGGTTAAAGCGGAGATGCATAAATTGGGCAGAACTCCGAGCGGTCATTGTTATCCAGAGTTGGTTCAAAAGGAAAATGGAAAAATCGTTGCGGAAGTGCGTGGTACGATTTGGAAGTTTCACTTCGAGACTATCAATGAACGCTTTATGAAGGTGGTCAAAGAACCGCTGAAAGAAGATACCACGCTTTTAATGAAAGTTCGCGTATCGTTTCATGAAATTTATGGCTTGAGCTTACAAATTACGGATATTGATCCCAATTATTCGTTAGGGGAGTTGCAAAGAGAACGCGCCGAAACATTGAAAAAATTGGAAAAAGACGGGTTGATCAATGCCAATCAGAAACTCAACTTTCCACTTTTACCCAAGCGAATTGCTGTAATATCTGCGGAATCGAGTAAGGGACTTTCTGACTTCATGAAGGTTATCGAGCAAAATGAATGGGGCTACCGTTTTTTTACAATGTTGTTTCCCGCATATTTACAAGGAGATCAAGCCGAGCATTCCATCAAGCATCAATTGAATCAAATTGCCAAAGTCCGTTCTCACTTCGACATTGTTGTTATTGTGCGAGGCGGCGGTGGTGAAGTTGGAATGAGTTGCTACAATAATTACAATCTTTGTAAAGCTATTGCGTCATTTCCATTGCCAATTCTCACTGGGATTGGGCATTCCACGAATCTAACTGTTGCAGAGCTGATTTCATTTCGGAACGCGATTACCCCGACTGAACTTGGAGATTTTCTCATTCAAGCATTTCATGAGTTTTCAATTCCAATAAAGGACGCTATGAAAGGAATCAAAGTGCATTCCAAGCAACAATTGGAAAGGGCTCGAATGCTTTTAAACCACCAAACAAAATCATTCAGTCATGCCACGAATAAATCACTTGAGAAGGAGCAAAATGGTTTAAAAATTCTGCGTCAAGATCTGAAACATGGAACCAAGGCGCATTCTGTAAAAATGCACGATACTTTAAAACAATTCAGGCACCACATAACGAGTTCCAGTCGTTTGGTTCTGCAGCAGAATGCAAACCGAATTGCGCGCAATTCAAGCAAAATAATTGTCGGAAGCAAAACACTTTTAGTAGCCAATAAGAATGGTTTAGAGCGAATGGAGTACTCTGTAAGAGTAATGGATCCAATTAACGTATTGGAGCGAGGTTATTCCATTACTACTATTAATGGTAAAACAATCAAGCCTGAAAATACCGTCAAAAAAGGTGATCGCATTCTTACAAAAACCGCTAATTTTAGTATTGAATCCGAAGTCATAAAATCAAAATCAAATGAGTGAAAAGCCAAATTATACCGAAGCTTTTGAAGAGTTGCAGCAAATTGTTGCAGATATTGAAGACGGAGAAATTAGTGTAGATGAACTTAGCTTGAAAGTAAAACGCGCTTCAGAATTGATTAAAATCTGCAAAGAAAAACTCTCTGCTACGGAGGAAGATGTTCAAGAAATACTGAAAGAACTGGAAGATTGAAAGAAGTAATTATTCGCTATCGTTGGTCTATTATTTTTATCGCTTCGCTTCTGTGGATGGCTTGGTTCTACGGAACGTTTGACACGATGAATCGTGGTCCATACTCTCGTCATCAATGGCGTCAAACAGATTGCTTATCTATTACCTCTAATTACTCCAAGGACAGCGTTTCATTTTTGGAACCAGAGATACATCAACAAAATGGTGCAAAAACAGGTAAGACGATAAGTGAATTGCCTATCGTTTACTATACCATCGGAAAAGTTTGGAGTTTTGCTGGACGACACTATTGGATGTATCGGCTATCTGGGTTTCTTATCTTTGTGATCGGGCTTATTTATTTACGAAGGACCCTGCTCCGAATTTTAGATGATCCATTTTGGGCCACTTTTACTTCGTTGTTTCTGTTTGCTTCACCTGTAATCGTCTATTTTTCCAACAATTTTTTAATGGACACATTTGCCTTGGGGCTTGCCCTCATTGGGATTTCGCATTTGCACCATTATTACATTAAGAAGAAATACAAATACTTATTATTAGGATGCGCGCTATTCCTTTTTGCGGGCTTGTTGAAAATAACTTCTTTACTACTCTTTTTCGGAATTGGAGGTGTCGTACTCTTTAATTTCCTACGAAGGAGGTTGTCAAAAAAAGATCTTTTAACGGTCGGAGTTCCTTTTGTATCCGCGTTGTTACTTATTTTTTCTTGGCTGGTCTTTGTGAATCACTATAATTCAAAGCATTTGTCCGGGATTTTTCTTCAAGGCATTCTTCCCATTTGGGAAATCTCCGAAGGTTCTCGCGTTGAAATCTGGAAAAGCTTATGGAACGTTCTGATGCCTGAAATTTACAATACACCTACGCTCTCTTTTCTTGCTGGTATTTTCATTCTTATCGTGGTTAATTTTAAAAAAGCGAATCAAAAATTGTTGCAGTTAGCCGTTTTCGTTTTGGTACAAATCCTTGTTTTCTTCCTGTTGTTTTTCCAAGTCTTCGACGTTCATGAATACTATTTGATTAATCTTATTCTGATTGTCCCGCTTGTAATTGTATTGGGATTAGAACTTCTAAAAACACATTATCCCGCCATTTTCAACTCAAAGAAAACCAAGCTAATTGCTGGATTGGGATTAATCTGCTGCATTTATTACGCCGCCGTGCATACCCGTATAAAATACGATGCTGGTAATAGCTGGGTTAAAAGCTCCTTTTTATTCAGTTCCGAGAAAGCCAGTTTCTGGGAGTACTATCATTATGATTACAAACAGAGCTTAATGGACCTAGAAACAATCGAGCCCTACCTGAACGAAATTGGTTGTACGCCCGACAAAATAGTTGTTTCCATTCCTGATGTTAGCATAAACGTCTCACTTTATCTAATGAACAGAAAAGGGTTTACAGATTATGGATATTCTGACTGGGTTGGTGCAAAACGAATTGAAATGGCGAAAAAACATGGCGCTCAATTTTTAATCATCAATCGAAAGCAAATGCTCGAAGAACCTTATCTACAAAAATACCTCACGAATAAAGTTGGTGAAACCGAATTTGTGACAATCTTCCAACTCTAGCCACGATATTTCGTCAAATAACATGACTCTGTAAAAAATGAATTTTATCACAGTTGCCACATTTCAAAGTTCAATTGAAGCCTACATCCTAAAAAACCACTTGGAGGGTGCTGGGATTACTTGTTTCATTTTTGATGAACATATTGTAGATATGAATCCATTGTATAGCAATGCGGTGGGTGGCGTAAAAGTGAAAGTTCGACAAAACGACTCGACTCTAGCTAATGAACTAATTCAAGAACTTAATAAAACGCCTTATAAAGACGAAAAAGACCACGTTGTTCTTTGCCCCAATTGCGGTTCATCTGAATTCTACACCGACTTCAACTCTATGAGAAACCCGGGTAGTATCCTCGCTGTGTTAACTTCGTTTCTATTTGCAGTATTTCCCATTTATAAAAAACGTGTCAATCGATGTAAGAAATGTGATACTGAATTTGACCAAAAAAAGATTGTTGAGGGTTGATAGTTGGGGTTTTAGCAGTTTAGGATAATCTTATACAGCTGTTTAACAGACACTTAAAAAGAACGTTTCGACATTTCTAGAAATGTAAAATTATAGAAATGTCGAAGGTTAATACTACTCCTCCAACAACAACTCAATATCATGCATCATTTGGTCCACCTCCTTCGGATTCGTTCCATCATAATAGCCCCGAATACGTAGCTTTTGATCTACCAGAACAAAATTATTGGTGTGAATAAAGTCACTGCCCGCATCTCCCAAATTTCTGGCTTCAGCTGGCTTTAAAACGAAATAGGATGTTCTGGCTAGATGATACAAATCCTCTTTTTCACCCGTTAAAAAATGCCAATTACCGCTTGTGGCATTGTGCTTATTCGCATACCACTTCATTCTCTGCACTGTATCGTTCACCGGGTCCACTGTAAAGCTCAAAATTTTTAAATCATCATTTGCTTTAAACCTCTTGTGCACACGCTGCATCTGTACGTTCATTACCGGACAAATAGATTGGCAATGCGTGAAAAAGTATTCTGCGACGTGCACCTTGCCTTTCACTTCATCCAAAGTAATCGTTTTTCCGTCCTGATTCAACATAGAAAAAGACCCAATTTTATGTCCAAAACCAACGCGAAGCATAGACGGATCAACCATTTCTGCCTCAACGTCAATAGGTTGAATAACGGGTAGTTTTTCTTGCTTATCAGTCATTGTATAATAAGCTACGGAGATGGCAAGGACTAACACACCAACGAGAAAAATAAGTTTGTACATACTACAAATTTAGGGGTTCTAAAATGATTGCTATTTTTATTCTCAAAGAAATTAACGTCATGATCAATATAGAGTTATTAAAGTCAATTTGTACAACACCAGGAGCACCAGGATTTGAGCAGAAAATTCGTGAATTGGTACTCGAAGAAGTGAAAGAACTTACCGATGAAATTGAAGTAGATAATATGGGAAATGTCTACGCTATCAAACGCGGGAAAGGTGATAAACGAGTTATGGTTGGAGCGCACATGGACGAAATCGGTTTCATTGTGACGCATATCGACGATAATGGATTTATTCGTTTTCATACTTTGGGAGGATTTGACCCGAAAACCCTAACCTCTCAGCGCGTTATCGTTCATGGAAGAGAAGATGTGATTGGTGTTTTGGCATCCAAACCGATTCACGTGATGACTCCTGAAGAACGTAATAAGGTATCGAAGCTTCAAGATTATTTCATCGATACTGGAATGTCTGCTGAAGAAGTGAAAAAGCGCGTAAGCATCGGCGATCCTATCACTCGTGAGCGCGAATTTATCGAGATGGGAGAATGCGTTAACGGTAAATCTTTGGACAATCGATTGGCTGTTTTTATTCTTATCGAAACCTTAAGGAATTTAAAGGGAAAAGAGATCCCGTTTGATTTATACGGCGTCTTTACTGTTCAGGAAGAAGTCGGGATTCGCGGCGCAAACGTATCTTCCATGCGAATCAAGCCAGATTTTGGCTTCGGACTAGATACCACTATTGCGTATGATGTCCCTGGTGCTTCTGCTCACGAGAAAATCACGGAATTAGGTAAAGGGACGGCTATTAAAATTATGGATGCTTCAACCATCTGTGACTACCGAATGGTGCAGTTCATGAAGAACACTGCGGACAAGCATGGAATTCAATGGCAACCAGAGATTTTAACGGCCGGCGGAACGGATACTGCGGGAATTCAACGAATGACAGAAGGAGGATCTATTGCTGGAGCGGTTTCCATTCCAACTCGCCACTTGCATCAAGTCATCGAAATGGCGCATAAATCAGACATTCAAGGTAGTATTGACTTACTAACAGCATGTATTTCTGATATTGATCAACACGACTGGAAGTTTTAGTGTTAACTGAGCCTTAATTCTAGCTTGGCACAATATTGGTGTTTTATCGGTCGGATCAAAATCTCTCTGATATGAAATCATCTGTATTTATTGCTGCAATTTGTCTTTGTGGAGTTGTTAACGCTCAAAGTGAATCTAAAACTCAAAAGAAGTTCGAACGGTTTGAGAATGGCGAACTCATTGAGGAAAAATATTACTTGGAAGAAAATGGCGAAGTGATTCAGGGAGAAGATTTTGACATGCCTGAACTTCACGCAAAGGAACAGGAAATGGAGGCAAAAATGGCTGAAATGGATCACCGAATGAAAAAAATGCAACAGAAATCAGAGGAAATCATGCGGATTCGGATGAAGGAAATGGATCAGCGTATGAAAGAAATGCAGCAACGATCTATCCAAATGCGCCAAGAAATGGAATTGAAAATGCATCTAAAAGAACCGCTTGAATTGGAAAAAGACGTTCAGAAATCGTCAATTCCAAATGTCTATAAGACTTGAAGTTAACCCTAGAAAATTCGACTTATTTACTCAAGACTTTAGGAATACGGAAGTAGTCTGAATCCGCTTTGGGAGCATTTTTCAACGCTTCTTTTTGTGTTACAGTTACCTTCGGATCATCGCTACGAAGATGGTTGATCTCTTTCGTCATGAAAATCAATGGCTCGACGTTTTCTGTATCTACTTCTTGAAGTTTTTCCATGAAATTAACAATGCGGTTCATGTCTTCCATGATAGCAACTTTACTCTCCCCCTCAAACTCCAATCGAGATAGGTGGGCAATATGATCTACAATGTCTTCAGTAACCTTCATGATGCAAATGTACTACTATTGATTCAAATTTGGATATTCCTTTCTAAGCGGTTCGCCAATTATATGAAAACACAGATCGCTTAATTCTACACTCGTGAGTTCTGAAACTTTCTCGCGAGAGACAAAGGGATGAATGTAAACACGACTCACTCCTGGGTGTGCTCTTCCCAAAATCATAGTAGGGTCGGAAAACAATTTGTGATTGTTCGTAAACGTGACAGGAACAATTGGAACATTTAGATTTTTTGCCAACTGAAAAGCACCTTGCTTAAATGGAATCATTTGGGGCTGGTTGTCATCAGGAATTCCTCCTTCAGGAAAAATCATTATCGACCATCCATTCTTAACCTCCTTCGATGCTTTAATCAATGATTTTGCAGCTTTAATGCGATTGCCACGAAAAACAGGAATATTCATCCGTCTGAAATAAGCTCCAACAATTGGATACTTTAAAATCTCACTTTTCCCCATAAAAAGAAAGGGGTGGCCCGGTAAAATAGAATACATTAAAAAGATGTCCAAATAGGAAATGTGATTGGCAAGAATGACATAAGGACCGTCAGGAAGCGGGCTTACTTTTACTTTTTGCACATGGTAGAAACACAAAACACGAACGGTCCAACTCCAAAGAACAAAAACCTTGAATGCGCGAAACTGACCCTTTTTAGAGCCTAATTGAGGGCGTATAATTGGATAAAAAAGTAGGGAGGTCACAGTAAAAATTACCGCAATGTATAGCTTCCAAAGCAAGCCTAAAATCCCTACAATCAGTTTCATATTTCAAAATTAGTGATTCCACCAATGCAATCCGCGAAAACAGTGCTTTAACCGATCAAAAAATCCTTATTTTCGTGTTCTCAACACTTGAACATGGCACGCATTTTAACAGGAATTCAAAGTACAGGCACTCCACATTTGGGAAATCTCCTTGGGGCAATACTGCCAGCAATCGAAATGTCGAATGATGCAGCGAACGATTCATTTCTTTTCATAGCTGACTTGCATTCATTGACACAAATCAAAGATGGCGAAGAACTTCGATCAAACACGCTTTCCACTGCAGCGACTTGGCTCGCGTGTGGGTTAAACCCTGAAAATGTTGTATTCTACCGTCAAAGTGATGTGCCACAAGTAACTGAATTAACTTGGTACTTAATGTGCTATTTTCCCTATTCCAGGTTAAACTTGGCGCACAGTTTTAAGGACAAGGCGGATCGTTTGGAAGATGTGAATTCAGGACTCTTCACCTACCCGATGTTGATGGCAGCAGATATTTTATTGTACGATGCCGAAATTGTTCCCGTTGGAAAAGATCAGAAACAACACTTAGAATTCACACAAGATGTTGCACGCAGATTTAACAATCAAATGGGCGAGAATTTTGTCATTCCTGAAGTAAGCCACAATGAAGAAACACAACTCATTCCTGGTACAGACGGCGAAAAAATGAGTAAGTCACGCAACAACTTCATCAATATTTTCCTTCCAGACAAAAAACTTCGGAAGCAAATCATGGCTATAGAAACTGATTCCAAAGGATTGGAAGAACCAAAAGATCCTGATAGCTGTAATGCTTTTGCCTTATACCGACTGATTGCTCCCGAAGAAAAAGTTGCTGCGATGCGCGAAAAATATCTGGCTGGAAATTATGGGTATGGACATGCGAAACAAGAATTATTCGAAGAGTTGTGCACACGTTTCAAATCGGCTCGGGAACGCTACAATTACTTAATGGCGAACCCACAGGAAATTGAAGACGCTCTTAAAATTGGTGCCGAGCGCGCGCAAAAAGTGGCCTCGACTGTCTTGGAACGCACACGGTCTAAAATCGGTTATTGAAGGTCTATCATCAGACTTCAAGAGTCTTGTTAACCTAGGGTCAATTCGCTCTTTTCTTACACAACGATTTTCATCGTTGTTAATTTCTTCATTCAGATTTAATCTTGAGGGAACTTAGTTTCACTCTTCAACTCCAATCTTTGCAGTGTAAATTGATCGGTAGGGAGCAGAACTGTTTTAAGGGTGAGTTCGCCCTTTTTAAGAGAGAAGTTCGTTCGATAGTATAGTTAGTTTAAAGACAATGTCTGTTCCCGCCATCAATTTTTTCAACCGTACACCACTTTTTTAGCCCTTATAAAGTTCCTTTCTACCAAACTCCCGAAAAACCCTTGGGAACTTGCAAAATTAATTAACTTTGCATAGTTAGATTGAGGGAACTATGCGACTAAAACTATTATCACTATTATTTCTATCCTTCGGGATTTTGCTGGGATCATGCTCTAGTGAAGAAGAAACCACAGAAGAACTTGTTGCGAAAGGCAACAAAATGTACGGCGGCGAACTAAAGTTCATGTCAACCGAAAAAATCGACAATTTATATCCTGCTTTCGTGGCGGATGTCTACTCTAGTCGTATTATTTCACAAATATACGAGCCATTGTTGGTTATCGACCCTATTTCAGGCAAGGTGAATGAAGCCGTTGCTAAAAGCTGGTCTGTAAGTGATGACGCTCGAATTTACACGTTTAAAATCCGCAAGGGAATCAAGTTTCACAAAGACGCTTGTTTTTCAGACGATGACCGTGAATTGACTGCAAAAGATGTGAAATTCACGCTAGATATGGCCTGCACCAATCACAAAAACAACGAAATCTACTATCTTTTAGTAGATCGTGTGAAGGGTGCGAAAAAACATTTCCAGTCGACTTCAAACGGAAAAATAAAGAAAGGAGGTGTCAGCGGAATCAAGGTGATCGACGACTACACGATTCAAGTGACTCTTAACGAGCCGTTTGTTGGATTCGAAAAAGTGTTGACTCATGCTTCTTTGGGTATTACTGCCCCAGAGGCCTTTAAAAAGTATGGCTCTAAAATTGGCAAACACGCTGTGGGAACGGGGCCTTTTGCTTTAGAATCATACTCGGACAGCAAAATCGTACTGAAGCGCAACGCAAATTATTGGAGAAAAGACAAGTTTGGAAATAAATTACCATTCCTTTCAAAAGTCACTATGACTTACGCGAAAACGAAGAAAAGCGAATTAATGGCTTTCCGTAATTCTAAAATTGATTTGGTTCTTGAACTCCCAGTTGAAGAAACTGAGCACGTTTTAGGAACATTGATTGAAGCGCAAGAAGGGAAGAACGTAAAGCATAAGGTAGACGCTGAAAAAAGTATGGGCATGATGTATATCGCCCTTGCGAACAACAGCCAAGAATTCTCAGATGAGCGCGTACGAATGGCTTTCAATATGGCGATTGACAGAACAAAAATTGTTGATCAATTTCTTGAAGGTGAAGGATGGCCCGCTAAAAATGGATTTGTTCCAGAGATCAAGAATTACCCAATGGAATCCGTGAAAGGTTTTGACTACAATCCAGCGAAGGCAAAAAGTTTACTTGGACAAGCTGGTTATGCCAATGGCAATGGATTCCCTGTATTGGATTTTTATGTGAATGCTATCGAAGGATCTGCTGTGGATCGCGCTTGTATAGCAATCGTGGCTCAAATCAAGGAAAACTTGAATATCACATTGAACATTAAACTTTGTACGCTGGAGGAAAGACGTAATGCCATTGAATCTGGAAATGCAAAAATCTGGCGTGGCGGTTGGATCGCCGATTACCCAGATCCAGAAAACTTCTTGGCGATGTTCTACGGAAAAAATATCCAGAGCAAATCGACAATGGTGAATGCATTCCAATTCAACAATGAAGAATTCAATCGCCTCTACGAAAAAGCACAGGTTGAAACGGATCCTGAAAAGCGCATGAAATTGTTAGCTGAATGTGATCAGTTGGTTGTAGACCATGCTGCAGTGATGCCTATCATGACAGATGATCACATTGTGATGATCAACGCGCGCGTTCGCGATTTCAATGCGACACCGATGGAGAATTTATATTTGACCAACGTGTACATCAAGGAACCGCGAAAATAAAGGCTTAACTCAATATTTCTTTCACAATTGCGAAGGTTTCAAACTGTTTGAGCCTTGGAATATGTATGGTATAATATTCCATTAGCGTTTGCAAGGCATTCTCACGAGTCGCTTTTGAAGCCGAGAGAGATCCGCCATGAATTGCATCAACGATAATCTGAACGTGCTCGCCTGAGCTTGATCGATGCCCCGGATGTGCACTATCGGAAATCGTTCCTTCGTCTAAATCGAAAAAGCGGGCACTTCCCTCAACCAAGGGCTGCATTCCAAGCATTTCTGCGAACTCTACTAGAAAGACTATTGGAAATAAGCCTAAGTCTTTCTCCCTTTGATCCAAGTCGATAACAGCCTGTCGTAGGAAGTTGAACATATTTTGATCCACGTCAAACTCATGCACCGACTTTCGAATCGCCTCTGCAATGAAAAATGCAATCGTTGATTTTATTGGTTCAAATTGAAAATCGGTGTGAACCGAGGCGTCACAACTGGTAAGCTGGAGCAAATCGCTTTCAGGACGGCCATAATAAGTGAGTTCCGATATTGATAATGGAAATAACTGGTGTGCTTTCTTTTTACCGCCTTTAAAGACAAATTTTCTTAAACCGTACTGTCGTGTATAATAGGTAACAATCAAACTAGAGCTTGAAAAAGCTGTGCGATGCAGAAAGATACCCTCATCGGTTGCTTTCATCGATCCGTTACTACCAATACCTTTCCAACGAAACGACCTTTGCCTTCATTGGGGGCGGTCCAAATTAGATATACGCCTGTTCTGGCCAATTCTCCAGTGAGCGTTTTTCGATCCCAAGTAGCGGTTCCTCCATTGGAAGCTGTTTGATACACAAGATTTCCAGCAGCGTCTGTGATTTTAACGTCCGAATTGTATTTTATTCCTTGAATCGTGATCGGTCCGTCGAAATCAGGTCTTGCTGGATTCGGAAAAACTTTTACGTCACTATAATCAGGGTCTTCGTAGGTCGCGTCTGTTCGAAATGAAATTAAACCCTCCTCCGTTATGATGAACATTTCACCCGTTTCGTGGTTGATCTCCAAATCAATAATCGCATTTGATATTAATGGCGAGTTTTCTACTGTGAATTGCTGAATTATTTCTAACCCATCCTCTGAAAGTAAAAGAATACCACTGTTGGCCGTACCAAACCACTTTCGATTTCCACCATCGACTTCGATATCCGTTATATGTGTAGCTCCGAGAACATACTCGACATTGCCTTCAAATTCTAGCTTAATTCGCTGTGCATTATACCCACCCAAGCCAGCATCAAAAGCATTGTCCGAATTGTAAAGAACGGCGAAACCAGCGTCTGTTCCGATCCAAATCTCATTATCAAAATCTACAGCAATCGCAGTGACTTCATTCGACGGCAGCGCCCCTGTATTCTCTCCTAAATTCAAATTGATGTATTGATCATCTGCACTATTTTCTATGGTTCCCTGATCTTTGTAACCGTATAAGCCCTGACCTCTTATTGCCATCCACTTATTGCCATTGTAGTCAACAACCAACTTTTCGGTAATCTTTCCTTTGGCGGCTGAACCCAAACCAAATGTGTACCAATTCCCTTCTTCCGTATACACTTTTAGTGGTTCATTGGAATACGCATTAAGTGCCCATAAGTTGTTGTCATAGTCATAGGTAACACTCGAAATAAACGTCCATCCATTTCCAAGGCTGGTGGATTCAATTAGAGAATTTCCTTCATGAAATATTTCTACAACCTGCCCAGACTCATCCATGATTGATAATGGAATCTTCGAATAGGTAGAAATCGCAATCTGATCCTTATTATTTGGGTTAATGGCTGCTGAAAGATAATCGTGAATCGTATCGTTCCAAAATGACATGTTATTCTGATCACGCAACGACCATTCTTCATCTTCAAATAAATAAACGCCTCCTCGGTTAAATGTTGGAGCTGCACCAGAAAGTCCACCACTAACCACGGCCAATCTTCCGTTTTGATAATCCATCGAATACATCGAACTCTTCGGTGGTCCTACCAATCGAACATACGACGTCTGATATTCTCCGAAAAACTTTACAAGCCCGTTATTTCTATCTGCAATCCAGTACATAGATCCATCATACACTACTCCTTTCGCGTCGGGCACAGCACCAGAATTGTAGAGACCCAAGTTCAAAAAAACCGAATAATTGCTATTGTAAATTCGTGATCCACCACTAAAATTGACGATTAAGCGATCTTCTGAACTATCCAAAGAGTTGATCTGCATGACGAACGACTCAATAAAAGCAATCTGCAATCCAGCGTTTGTTACTGTATAAACCGTATCTCCAGCATAATCGGGATCATTTTCTAAAATAATTAACTCATTCGACACAAATTCTATATCCGAAAAAGGGCTTGTCTTTGCAGTCACTCTCGTATCAAGTGTCCATTGAGCAGGATCAGCTAGAGAAGCGTTATTCACCGATCCACGGTACATTTTGTCTTCTGTTAATGCATAAATAGTGTCGTTTGCAACAACTATATCTACGATGGCTTGATTGCCGTTTGAAGGGTAGTACGTATCGCGAACTTCGTTTTTCTTAGGATCAATTTTTACAATGGAAAATCCCGTTGACAAATACATGTGCTGGTCATACTCCAACATTTTATAAATGCGTTTCAAACCCTGGATTTGCGCCAACTTAATCGCAGGGATATTGGTGATTCGATTGTTTTTTAATTTGTCTACGTTTCCGTTTTCATAGCCAATAAATACTGAATTGTCCGATTCACAAACTTGAATACACGAAACTGAAATATCTGATAAGCCGGTGACATCGTCCCACAAGCTTAGTTCGTTAGAGGAATTGTCATATACTCCAACACCTTTCTGGTAAGCAATATAAGCTTCGTTATTGAGTTTTGTGATCCCTATGGGTTCTTCTGGAATATGAAGTCGCCACTGTCCAGTTCCAACCTGTGCAGAAACCCCCATGGAAAGGAAACAGAAAGCTATAAGTAGTCGCATATTTTTCAAAGTATAACTCCAATAACGGAATGAAAACAAAATTATTTGAAATTTGACGAATTCCTATGGATTTACACGGAATTCTGGGTTCGTCAGAAAGGAGCTATCCGTCAGGGCCTCGAGAAAGTGAATTAAATCCAAACGCTCATCTTGCGAAAGTTGAAACGGTTTAATTTCCGCTGCCCTTCCCTTGTGAGAGCTTCCTCCAGAGCTGTAATGCTGAATCACTTCATACAATGACTTGATACTGCCGTCGTGCATGTAAGGCCCAGTGACAGCAATATTTCTTAATGTCGGCACACGGAAAATTCCCTGATCCTCTGGTTTTTCGGTCAAGCGCATTCGTCCATCATCTTTGTAGACTTCATAAAGACCATTGTTGGTGAAGCGCTCGTTAGTGAAGTCGGGACCATTGTGACATTTTGCGCAGTATAACTCGTCAAAAAACAAGTGCATCCCGCGTTTTTGTGAAGCATTTAAAGCTGTGGTATCACCATTCTTATACTGATCGTAAGGTGAATTGTCACTAATTAATGTTCGCTCAAAACTTGCGATGGAATTGACGAAAACAAATTCTGTAATTGCAGAACCGTATCCTTTTTTTGCCAATTCAACATATTTCGGCTGAGCTGCAAGTCGGTCCAGAATCAGAAGAATATTAAAATCAAACTCTGAATGTTCTTGAACTGGCACACCCACCTGTGATTCCAACGAAGGATTGACACCGTCCAATAGAAGATGTTTTCGATTTAAAACATTGGTTAGCGTCGGTGAATTTCTGCGAACAATTCTGTCTTTAATTCCACGACTTGTTGTCAAACCATCCGTGAAAGCTCGTTCTTGCAAGTGACAAGTCGCACAAGAAATAGTAGAATCTCTCGATAAAATGGGGTCATAAAAAAGCTGCTTCCCCAACTCAATACGAAATTGAGTTGAGTCGACGACTGGAGCAAAAGAAGCCGTGTTCTCGAGTGAGCCCACCTTATTTAAATGTGCACACCCAAGAGCAACTCCTCCTGCCACCGCCAGTAAAATGGTAGCTATTTTATTGGACATAAATTAATTTTTAACCACAAATCGATGACTTTCGCTCAATTCACTGTTGGAGAACGTGATTAAATACGTTCCGTCTTTCAATTCTTTACGAATGAAAAAGTTTCCGTCTGAATTTTGATCTGTTGCCTCTAAAACCATTTTCCCTGACATATCATAAACTTGGATATCAACACGGTTGTTGGTCGCTAGGTCATAATAAACCGTTGGTGCATAGGCAACGGTATAATCCGTCCAGATTTTATTCTCTTCGACTTCAATTGTGCTTAGTCCCAAAGGCGCGTCCAAAGTGAAAACCGTTTCATCGTTCGTATTATCGCGCAATGTTTGGTTTTTAGCTCCGCCATCGTGTGCAAAACCAACCGTAGCTAGGTTGAAGTTTTTCACCCAATCAGCTATGTTGACATAAATATCCAATGAAATTGTACCTCCCGAAACGTTTAATGATGAAAAGCTATTGACGTCTACGAGAAGGTGATCTCCAATGCCATGAAATTCGAATGATTTATTTGGAGTTCCATCTCCATTATCATCCACCTTTCCTGATATCGTCCAGAAAAAATAACCATCTGGCCAGTTCCAGTCCATCGTTGGTGATTGTGAGCTCAATGGGTGCCCTGAACTCCAAAAACTTGTCCCCATGTGATTGCGCAATGAATCAACACCTAAATCGAATGAAATACCTTCCAAAGTCGTCACACTTTCTTGACCCAAAGGATAAGAAGTAATGTTACCGCTTGCTAAAATATACGCATCTGGCATCGTTGTCGTTTGTCCTCCATCATGTGTGAGTTCAAAACCGCTGAGGTAGTAATTCACGCGACTAAAGTTCACCGCTGTTCCATTCAAATCGTATGTAGTTCCATACTGAAAATCTGAACCTTCAAATTTATGGTGTAATTCTAAATTGATGTCTGTTTGTGCTAGCGCTGATCCGAAAATCGCAGTGACAAGCAGTGTTCCAAGTACATTTTTTATTTTCATAGTTTGGTTTGTTTTTATTTCGTTCTATATCTTTTTCTAATTAATCATTCGGTTATTTCAACACTGTAAGTCGCGTTGTTACACCATTATTTTCGTTCGACTTTAACAAATAAGTTCCTGCTGACAAGAAACGAATGTCAAAGACTTTGCTAGAAGAGCTTAACTCACCTACTAGGTTTCCTGTTATTGAAACAACAGTCCAACTCCCTGAATACGGTAAATTTACAACATTTGTTGCTGGATTCGGGTATGCAAGCAGGTCGTTTTTGAATTCATCGACCTCGAGAAATCCTTCGATGGTCACTAATACATTTTGCGTATTCGCAACAGACTGCGTGTTCAGGTCAACATATTCTACCTCAATATCATCTGTGAATTCAGAATTTGCTTCCAAAAGCACGCCATAACGCTCACCAGGATAAATTTCTAGCGTGTCTGACTGCGCTGCAGAAGGAAGCGGCCTCCCATCGGATGAAACAACGTTTGCATTCAAGCCCGCAGGAAAAATAATCCGATTTCCGTAATACCCAATATTCGCAAGTCGCAAATAGACCTTCTCACCGACACTCGCTGAATAAGGCATCGCGCTTAATTGTGCTTCTGACTGCCCATTCACTAAAAAATGTTGTGGTTTGTACGGTAAAATATATTGCATCGGATTCTGAGCATCCCAAGTGTGGTTGATCAGTGAGTCGGCATGCCAAAAAGTGTCTACTTCTGACATTAACCAAGCACGCTCACTGTTAAATGCATAGCCATTCTCCCATGTTAAGTTGGGACTATTTTTAGGGCGAACAATCAGCATCCCATACATTCCCGCTTGCACATGAAGAACTGAAGCCACATGACAATGGTACAAATACGTTCCTGGGTGCGGGGCCTTAAAATAGTAGCTTCCTGTATCGTCGTGACTTACATCAAATGACAAATTGGGAACCCCATCATTGGCTTGATCAACGTCCAGTCCGTGTAAATGAATCGTATGTGGAGCACCTTGAGACAAATTCCAAAAACTTAAATTAACCGAGTCTCCCTCTTCGAACTCTAGAGTTGGAGAAGGAAGCAAAATTGGTGCACTGAGCGTCTTCGTATACCCCATCAACTTAATCAAGTTTCCATCACTCAACTCAAATTGTGGCTGAAAACTGACCTTTGAAATCAAAAGTACAGAGGTATCCACCTGAGCTTGGGACGAAAGCACGAGAGAAAGAAAAAGTGCTATTGTATATATCGTTCTCATGGTGCGATTAAAATTGTTGTAAACATTCCCTGCGGATAAAGGTTCCCGCCCGTTGTACCGATCAAGTTGTGATCATGAACTGGATATTCGCCCGGCTTGTCTGGAATTAGTTGTAATACCATGGTTTCAGATGGAAAAACAGGCAACGAGTCCTTGGATCTGCCAGCATGTGTTGGCTCCTTCGAAGAGTTGACAACCTTAACATGGTATCCGTGAAAGTGAATCGAGTGAATACTTTGACCGGTGTTCGCGATATAAATCATCAATGTGTCTCCGACATTCCCCACAATTCTTGCACTGGCGTCAAGATTGATACTTGGGTTGCTTCGTCCGTTAATGGTGAAGTATTCAGGATAATAATTCGACCAATCTGGGCTTCCGCCCGAAAAAACTGTTGAATTGTAGCCCGTTTGATGTTCCTTCACGTTCCAGTAAAAGCTTTGATGCACATTGTCTTTCACAACGAGCATCCCAGATAGACCAGTCGAACTATAATCTGGAAAGTTGGTTGGATCGTGAAAAATAAACGCTCCTGAGTTAATACAGAGATAATTTACTTGTACCGAGTCTCCCGGTGGAATAGTCACTGTTGCCGTTTCTCCCTTAATTACAAAATCATGGGAAGTGACATCCCAATTTACAACCCAAACATTCAATTGATCACCAGTATTGACGACTAATCTTGCATTCGTTTCTTGAAAAGAATTCGTTGCATTGAAAGTCGCATAAGGTAATTTGACGCCATTTTCAAAAGTGATCGAATCACGTAAAATATATAGTGAAGCGTCGACAGTCGCTGCTCTTGCAGTGCCTGTAATTAAAAGGACCGCGAATAGCGCAATTCGAATCATAATTTCACCAATCTTTTTTCTACAGTCCCAGCATCACCGCTCAAACGAACGACATACACTCCGCTCGGCAGGTTTGACACATCAATTGATGTTTTAGATCCCATCATTTCAGATGCGTACACCAAATCTCCAGACAAACTTTTGATAGCTACTGATTGAAATACATAATCGGAACTTATTGACACGATATTCTTCACAGGATTTGGCGCGATTTCAGTATTACTGGCGTCCAAAAGATCCAGTGATGCCGTTTCATTCAACAAAAATGTAGCTGTATCTCCATCATTAGGAAAGTTTACATCGTAAACATAAACTTGAAGTTTTGCTTGTTCCGTTCCGTTGTATGGATTGACTGTTAAACGTACCATTCCTTGATTAGAACCATAGATCGGAGCCATGGTTGCGGTTACACCAACTGGAGGAATAGATCCAAGACATTGTCCATAGATACATACCATCCCGTCCCAAGCTGCTGGAAGGTCGTTGTAAATAATTTCAATTCCAAGAACGACGGTGTCCGTGCCTATCGCCGACTGATACATCGGGTATTGCTCTGTTGTGTTGAGCGCTAGGTTTGTTGTGATTGTATCGTTCGTATCCCACTGAAATGTTTGAGCCATACTAGCTGAGCTAAGTATCACACAAAAGGAAAGTAAAGTTGTTTTCATAGTTTTTAGATTATTTTTTTGGCCTTTCGTATTTACAGCAAGCATGTAACTTTTCATACGCTTCTGTAGTTGCTTTAAATTCTTCAGTATCGTGGCCAACGGCAGCAACTTTCTTTTTGATATCATCAAGCGAGATTACTTTTGGGTTATACTTAACAGTTAGTTCAAGCGTTGCCTGTTCCCAGTCTGCCCAATCAACCCCTTTCACATCGCTTAAGGCGTCCTCGATTCGTTTTTCACACATACCACACTCCCCATAAACGGTAAATGTTGCGCGTTCCTTTTTTCCTCCTCCGTCAGTTGCGAAGGACATTGTTGCCACTGCAGCAACAACTATTAAAATTTTTGATAACATAATTCTGTATTTGATAAAACATTCAATTGAATCCTGATTCTTGCACTCCTAAGAAGTACAGATAGCAGAATCAAATGATGAATACCTGATAGAGAATTTGAAAATTGGGTCGAAAGTGACTTTCTGGCGGCCCTCTGAAAGAATAAACTTTGATGTCAGAAACCCATGATTGAACAGTTTTAGCCCCAAATAAAACAGCATTTAAATGAATTGAATTCAATGTTGAAACATCTATTGAACCGGAATCTTGATTGAGGTCTGACTTAAATGCAACTTGTTCGTTATGACAGCATTTTTTCTTTTTAAAAACGAGCTTCGATTTTAAGGCTTTTGCTTGTTTGGCCTTACGAGCAATGCAACACTTAGATACTTTCTTTGGCTTTATGGTTTTGTGTTTCCCACAGGGTTCGGCTTGAGAATATAAAGAAAAGGACTCTATTTCTCCTTCACAATAATGAATATCTGCTCCGAAACACGTCGTTGAAAAAAGGACGATAAAAGCCAGAAAAAAGGATATGCTCTTTGAAAACCAATTCATTATCACAGAAAGATACGAAATAAGTACCCTGTAGGCAAGCAAAACAAACTTCCAGGCTAGAAATCCTAAATATGTATTTTTATGTTGGTAGTTTGGGTAACAGTGTTATTTTTGTGCCTCGGATTCGTTCAACATGCAACAATTTCACTTGATAAGTTCGATTTGGTTTGAGCTGTTTAAGCGATCTCTGAAATGGCCCCGTGGCGCAACTGACAATTAAAACATGTAGTTGCTCCACACCAAAAATGGCCCCGTGGCGCAACTGA